>Ga0224497_10000041_pt1 | contig 117113 bp, 109 predicted proteins | sample SF_Jul11_sed_USG_4_FD_167970 | JGI IMG/M metagenome (GOLD analysis project Ga0224497, IMG submission 167970) | Sediment microbial communities from San Francisco Bay, California, United States - SF_Jul11_sed_USGS_13 | ecosystem: Environmental > Aquatic > Marine > Sediment | place: USA...
GATAAATAATGCCGAAACCGGTTGGGGTAGAGCCGACGAGACCTGGTCATTCATGTCGGCACTTCAGCAACTCGGCGCACCGACCTGGTTTCAACTCGGTGACAAGGATCTCGCATTAAACGTATACAGAACCGAGAAACTACGTTCGGGGATCACGCTCAGCGATGTTACGATCGACGTAGCGCAGAAATTTGGAATTCGATTCCGGGTCTTTCCGATGAGCAACGACCCGGTTAGAACAATGATAGAGACTGATTCCGAAACAATCTCGTTTCAGGATTACTTCGTGCGCCAGAAATGCCGCCCGGCCGTGCAGAAGATCCGATATCAGGGTCTCGACAGCGCGCTGCCATCGCCGGGGTTGGACGCGCTGCTTAAGAGTTCAGAGATCGGCGCCTATGTTATTTGTCCGTCCAACCCGTACCTGAGTATCGATCCCATGTTGTCCCTGCCTAGCGTACGCGACCACATCATCGATAGCCCAGCACCGGTCGTGGCCGTTTCACCCGTTGTCGCAGGAGGGTCGTTAAAAGGCCCAACCGGCAAGATCATGGGTGAACTTGGCATACCGTGTACGGCGATTGAGGTCGCGAAACATTACAAAGGTTTGATTAACGGGATCATAATCGCTGATCAGGACGCAGGAGATACGGCCGAAATCGAGCGTCTCGGCGTGCATGTCATTACGGCGAATATCGTCATGAAATCGACACAGGACAAGCGCGACCTAGCGACCCTTGTGCTGTCGTTCGCCCGGCAACTGGCATCGAAAAGCAAGTGATCGGGACCAGGGGCGAAGCTTAGGTGGCGAATATGAGGGTAGAAAACGATTGCCGGACTGGAAATTTCGCCGTGCTCGCGCTTTGCATCCTGCCGGCATGTTGCTGGGCGCAGATCCAGGATCAGGACGCATTGGATAAGATTGTTGTAACGGCCACGCGCCTCGAATCGTCTGTCAGGGATGCCGCACGCTCGGTGTCCGTTGTCAAAAAGGAACGTATCCAGGTCAGCACGCAACAGCTCGGACTCGACGAGGCGCTGGCCGGCATTCCGGGCCTTTATATGCAGAACCGGTTCAATCTGGCTCAGGATTTGCGCATTTCCTTGCGTGGTTTCGGAGCCCGGTCAAGTTTCGGAATTCGCGGAATAAAAGTTGTGGTTGATGGCATTCCCGAATCGCTACCCGACGGTCAGGCAGGCGTTGATAGCATCGATCTTGGTTCGGCACAGAGAATTGAGGTGCTGCGCGGTCCGGCATCGTCGCTTTACGGCAACGCGTCCGGCGGCGTGATATCTGTAACCGGTGAACTCGGTAGTGCAACGCCGTACATCGAGGGCAGGCTGGCCGGTGGCGAGCATGGCTATTCACAAATGCAACTGAAATCTGCCGGCAAGATGGGACTAACGGATTACCTGATCAGCATTTCGAGAACGGAAATAGACGGTTATAGGGATCACGCGGATGCACGTGGCAGTGTGCTAAATTCCCGCTTGGCCATTCCCTTTTCAGACGACGACAAACTGACGTTCGCTTTAAACCTGACGGACCAGCCAGAGGCCGACGATCCAGGTGGAATTAATGCGGCACAGGCGACCGCAGCACGATCTTCGGCCAGGGCTGAAAACGTACGGTTCGATACCGGTGAATCGCTCGAGCAGCAGCGATTCGGCGTCGTATACGAACGGAAACGGGCGGCCGGAGTGCTGACGCTAAGGAACTATTATGCGTGGCGCGATTTCGCGAACAAGCTACCCTTTGTCGGCGGTGGGTCGGTCGATCTTGATCGGTTCTTTTCCGGTTTCGGTGCATAGTACAGCTTTGGGAGCCCGCACGACCGCACAAGCCTGATGCTTGGCGTGGACCTCGATCGACAGAACGATGATCGCAGGCGTTTCGACAATAATGACGGTGTACGGGGACCGATGGTGTTCGATCAGAACGAGCAGGTCGATAGCGCCGGTGTTTATATGCACGGGCGGTTTCAGTTTGCCGAGGATTGGTCATTGCTTGCCGGGCTTCGATATGACGAATTATCTTATGACATTTCGGACCGTTTTCTTGCGGACGGTGACGATTCCGGCAAGCTGGATTTCGACGAGGTGAGCCCATCGCTGGCACTAAACTACCGCTTCGATTCGGGAGTGCTATTCGCCTCGTACAGTACCTCGTTCGAAACACCGACAACCACGGAACTGTCGAACCCCGATGCGAGTGGCGGTTTCAATCCCTCACTCAATTCGCAGACCGCCGATAATTTTGAAATCGGATACAAAGGTTCTTCCAACGATCTCTACTACGAACTAGCGCTTTTCACAATCGAGCTTGACAATGAATTGATACCGTTTGAGCTCGCAGCTTTTCCGGGCCGAACGTTTTTTTCCAATGCGGGCAGTTCCGAACGCGAAGGCCTCGAAGCAGCATTGAGCTGGGATGGTGGAAACGGTCTTCAGGTAAATGCTTCATTTACATGGTCAGATTTTACTTTCGATCGTTTTATCGACGATAACGGCAATGACTTCAGCGGCAACCGCTTGCCCGGCCTGCCGACGCGGTTTGCCTACATAGGCGCGACGTACGAGACGGCAAACGGATTTCTGGGCACCGTTGAGGCGAGCTATTCCGGCGATCTATTCGCAAACAACGCCAACACCGCGAACGTGTCGGAGTATACCGTGGCAAATATTCGCGTTGCGCGTGAGTTCCGGAAAGATAAATGGACGATTCGCCCATATGCCGGAATCAACAACCTGTTTGATGAACGCTACAACAGCAATATCCGGATCAATGCATTTGGCGGACGATTCTTTGAGCCCGCACCGGAACGATATTTCTATGCCGGACTTGTCGTCAACTGCCGAAATTCGAACTAGAAATTTGAAGTAGGCTGGTCTTGTATGACGTTTTAGGTCGTTTCCAGAGCAACAAGCTAAGTTTCGGGTTGATCGTAAGCTTCCCCGTCAATGACACAGTTCAGAAGTAGAGTTTCTGGCGTTTTGGCGATTGAACACGCATCGGGCATTCTCGTAAGAAAACGTAGTGATTGGGCGGTGCTTCGCGGTTCTTAGCGGCGTTCGACGGCAAAAAGGACGAGGGCGGGCCATCTAACTTACTGATTTAAAAGAAAACGGTTCGTGCCGTATACGCCTACGAACCAGGCGGTCGGGAGTTCGAATCTCTCCGGGCGCGCCATATAATCAAGGGGTTAGCAGATTTAGGCTGTTAGCCCCTTTTTTATTTCCGACACTTTTCCGACAGTTTTTTCCTCACAACGACGGATCAGCATCAAGTTTGGCGATTCGGTCCTGCCACGACTCACTATTGATTCAGCAGCATTAATGAGCTCTTCAAGTTCTGCAGCTGAATAATGCGTTGTGATATCGCCATTGGCATGACCGAGTAACGCTTTACGAGTTTCCAATGGAATGCCCGCGCTACGAAGCCGCCTCCCAAACGTATGACGCAGATTGTGAACGCCCTTCAGGATGCCCGGTTCCGTTGGCAGGCCGACCGTTTTCCATGCGCGCCGCCAAGCTGTGCTCCGTAGCTTGCCAACCGGTCTGCCCCGATACGTGAAGACTCTCTCGGCATGTATGCCTCGTCGGGACTCAATGACCCGGCGTGCCACAGCATTCAGTACCACCACCCGTTCCGTGCTGGTCTTCGTGATAGAAGATCCCAGTATGAACACTGAAGTTCCCATTTCGGGCAGTTGCACTTCCCAGTCCCATCGCAGTTGACAAACTTCCTGCTCCCGACAGCCTGTATTGACCGCAAACAACGCCGCATCCGCCAGATGCCTCGGAAGTTCATGGAACAGCGTGTCTTGTTCCGACCACGATAAGGGGTAGGGTTTGGCTTGTTTGCCTTTAACAGACAGCCGGCTGATTTGCGCCGGTGCCTGACGGAGCCAGGGTTGTCCATCTTCATCCCGCCAGACCCTTGCGGCCCGGTTCAGCACCGTCGACACAACACCCAACATGTTGTTGATTGTCTTCGGTGACAAAAGGCGCTTATTCCCATGCTCAATAAACGGACGAATAGTTCCGTCATGAACCTGAGCAATCGGCAGGTCGCCGATAAATGGAAAGAGCTCGTCGAGATGCATTGCGATAGTATCGGCCGATGACTTGTGTGCGATCTCTTCGAGATACCGAAAAGCGGCTTCTTCAAAGGTAAAGATCGCAGCCTCGTGTCGTCGTGCTTCCTCCTCTACTTCCGCCAGACGGCGGATCAAGATTTGCTCTGCCTTATTGCGAGAAGATGTGCCCGTGCTTTCTCGGAGCCATCCTCCGGTTGCAAATCGGCAGCGCTTTTCAATGTGCCAGATCCCGCTTTTTTGGCGGAGCCCCGGCATTCGGTTACGTTTTGACATGTGTCGTCCTCCAGTCTTGGAGCCTTCGGACGACGCCCGTTGCGTGAGACATAGTCCTCCACCCAGGCGTCGAGTTCAAGCCGGTCAAAGGCGATGCCCTGCTGACCTATAGGAATACTTGTGAGCAATTGCCGAACCTCGGCATTGAAGCGATTACGATCCATGCCGAGGTAGAACGGCGCGTCGCGCTGGCGGATAAATCTTGGCAGCAGAGCTCGTATGTTCGCGGGTTGGCTGGCCTTGCTGCTCATGGCGCACCTTCCTGTTCGCTGGGTGGGGTCGGCTCAAGCGCCGGACGCCCGGCTTTGAGCGCACCACGCTCGCCACTCGGCCGGACCCACGGTCCGTCCAGCCGCTCGATCCAGCCGTCGTGATCAAGAGCAAGGATCAATAACCGCACGGTGAGCCAGTGCCGGTAACGCGTACCGCTGGCATGCTTGCCAGTGCATTCCACCAGATACCAGCGCAAGTGCTTTAACTGCCATTGGTAGGGACCGACGTGCCAACGGCGCCAGATGGTCTGGGCGATGTATCCGCTTCGGGCAAGATGCTGGCGCAGCGTGCCGCGTCTTGATCCTGGCAATCGTTTTGCCAGCAGCGACCGGGCGATGCGCGCTGCTGCCCGATGATTCGCGGGCCGGCTCATCGGGCACCACCGATGTAGGTGGCGACCACTTCAATACGCGCGTGGCCCAGTTCCTGCGCGATGGTTTGCCGCGCTGCGCGGTCGGTGCCTCGATCAACACACAGTCGACCGGCAATAACCGGCGCGGCCGACCCAGTCAACTGCTTGTAGCGTTCACAGGCGTAGGCTGCACGCAGGTCATGAATCTTTTTCAGACCATAGTCATCTCTGACGCCAGCCCAGACATGATGGACGTGCGAGTACCATTGTCGCCAGGTGAGATTCGATGGAATCAGGTTACGACCCTGTCCCTGAGCTTTGGCCGCTCGCATCAGGTAACCGATTGCTCTTCCTGAGACCGGGACCCAGCGATCCACCCGATGACCCCGGCCGCCTTTGGTGCCGGCCGTGATATTCACCGCACCGTGTTTCTTCACCTGACCTAGCGCGACCCCTGCATTGAGCAGGGACGCTTCCTTAAGGCGTAGACCCAGAGCTCTGGCCACTTCGACGGTCGCTGCGACCCGTTCGTGCCCGTTCTGGCGCAGTTGATCGGCACACTGGCACACGACCTTTTGATCGAGACCCGCCGGGGGATCGGTTCGTATTCGTGATCGTTGGCCGACAAACTCGACTGGCGCAACGCGAATCTGCCGATCGCTCCGCATCGCCTGCATCACGACGTTAACCGACGACAGCAGGTTCTGTGCGTAGGCCGGGGACATCCCGGCATCGACCTTGTCTTCGAGTGATTTTCCGTAGTCCTGCACGACCTCCTTATCGATCAATCGTGCATCGCGTATATCGCGCTCGTCGCGACACCAGGTAACGAACCGTCGCCAACGCTCGGCATGGCCGGTGACGGTCCCATAGTGTCCATTGCCGTACTGATCTCGCAGAGCCTGTTTGCCAGCCCATGTCATCTGTTTGCCGTAACCAAAGTTACGATGACCACCTGCTTTCTTCATGACGTTCTCCTGAAATCCAAATTCGTGTTCTCGTTTCGGTTTTTCCATTCGGTTTCTCACAGCGATTCCTGAACTCTGGTGAGTGATAAACCGCAGACGAGCTGGCGGTCTCAGCGTGAGTGCCCTATTGCGAGGCTTAAGCAGCGCGATGCGCTGTTGATTCAATCCCCCTGGTCGTCACACTCCAGAACGACCCAAAGGGCCGCGGAATCGGGTGTGGGCTGCGCCAGTCAGTCCGTCGACTGGCCGCCGGGCAGGGAGTTTCGACGGCTATGACACCGCGCCTTGGCACGGTCAAAGCCTGTAGCGACGCAGACTTGCGCCAGTTTCAAGAGGCCCGTCTCTGTGCGGCGCGGGCGCGCTCACAAAGACGGGCTGGGTTGCAACAGGGGGTCGACGCAGGACATTGCTGGGTCATGCATCCGGCATAACGGCAGCAAAGATAGCGTCGCGTTGTTGCGGCGTACTGAAGAGTTGCACCAGGGGTTGGCGCAATGGAGGAGGCTGGCGCAGATGCGCTGCCTAAAGGGGAGATCGACGGCTGTCGCCGTTGCACCTGTTTGACGATCTCTTAAGGCGCGGGGTGCTCCGGTGAAACGGAGCGGGCTTGTCGTTGATATACCGCAACGACGTCGGTGTTAATGCAAGGACTCTATCGCGTGTCCAACGGACAGGCTAGCGGAAAGTGGGGCAGAGTTTTTGCCCCCGTTTCTGCGGAATTTTCGAAGAAGCGGAGTCGGAGCATAGAGTTTCAATCAGCCGATACCAAAGGTTGCAATTAGCCGCAACGGCATCCGGCAAATCATTCCCCGCCTGGTCGAACCGCGGCTTGCTGAAGCACTCGAGGACAGTCACGCGAGCGGCAAGTCCTGACCCTTTTTCCGCACTCATGTTGAATGCCCTCTTCGCCCGAGACTTGCCGCTCAAATGTCTGCTTTAGGGAAGGCGCAATAGACAGCGGGCGGCCTATTGCTGACGATCTCCCACTATCTCTGGACGCTCGAAGTCGCACATCGAAGTCGTCGCCAGAGGTGAATACTTATCAATCCGATCAGTGGCGAACTTACCAAGCCTGGAAAGTAACCGCCCGATGCGATGGCCATTAGCGGATGCGCTACACCATTGAGCATTCCTGCGATTGCGAGGAACCAAGCAGCAAAAAATGCGGGCTTACTTGCTGATCGCAGCGATGGAATTGACGCTATCCAGATTGCGATCCACACACAATTAAAGACAACAAAGAACGATAATGGCATGGGCTCCAATCCGAACAAGGCCGGAAAACGGGCGTGAAAACCTGTTGCCCACTCTTCACCGAAATGGGCAGTCTGTACAGCGGTCGCAAGCGCGAGCGCTTGTGATGCGGTCGCTCGCCCTATCACAAAATCAGCAGGAGACGGGCGATTTTCGGCGAGCCACAGGGCGGCAAGTGCGACCAGCCCTAGAATTGCAATACTGGGAACTACACTCATCATGGATTGCTCGCAACCGTCCGGGTCGACAGCGAAAATTATAAGCCAAGAAGTGCGACCGGCTGCAATGCAGCTGCGACTTCAACCGATCGACGCAGATCGGCGTAATATACGCCCGAGTGTCTTACGTTCGTTCAGCAACTTTCCAAAGTTAGTTTTTGTGTCTTAAGGAAATGTACGAATCCACCGTACACAATAATTGCGACCGCGCTATACCAGACCGGGAAGATCAGATTCCACTCATTATCTTCAGCCACGATGGAGTACGCATGCATTACGGCGGTGGCAAAGAGGAGTCCGGTGATTAGGGAGAAAATGACCTTATGGTGCAGTCTGGGAAGGTCGAATTGCCGCGCATAGACAATACAACCGATGACCGCGTATGCGGGCAGCACGACCAGGGCTGAGTGGATGGATTCCGGTGTTTCAAGAAGGGGCAGCCCGAAAGCTAGTCGAATTGCATGTGCGACCGTTCCTGCCGCTAGCACCATGGTGCCAACTCTCAAGAAAGTCGACTTGTAGAGTATCACCAAGCAGCCCCACCGCGGTATCCATCGCGGTACGGTTTCGCAATAGCGCAAGTAAGTTTCGCCAAATTGTCGCCGAAGCACGCGTTCCTCGTAGGCGATGACGACTACGTGCAGGCAAATCGCTAGTACAACTGCGAACTCAAGCAACGGATAACCGCGATACAGCAGCGCCTCTCCCCCTAGTATTGATAGAACCGCGATGTACATCGGATTTCTGGTGACTTGGTAAGGCCCACCATTCACAAGCTGAACGGGAGGATCAATCGGTGCGGGCGTACCACGTCCCGACACTACGAACTCGTACGCGCATCGGAAATAGAGTGCGGTACCTATGATTATCGGAATTAGGCCAAGAACGGTCATCCCCAGGAAATCGATTGCCCCAATCGATGCGTCCGCCAGAAAGACGGATGGCGCGAACATGACAACGGCAGCCGGTACCAGCAACGTGAATATTGACGCTTTGACAAATAGCCATGCAGTCTGGGATCTTGGATAGTCTTTCATTGCTAATCTCCCAATAACCGGACGGGATGCAGAATGGGTAACGGTTTGTCTACCGTAGCCAAATGCCGAGGCGGACTTTAGGCCGTCACCTAATTATAGACCAGCCCCCTGAAACTGGGTAAAAGCGCGTATTCCTTGGATGCGGTTCCGTCACTCCTATTGGCGAAGTCGAATGTCTCTTTCGGGTCAAAAACAGAAGTACATGATGCCCCGAAAACGCCCACCTGAGCGGCAAGTTTCGGACGCAAAGGAGATATTACGGGTGGAATGCCTTGGCCGCGAGTGCCTGGTGCTGACCCTTTCTGCTCTCTCAATTTGAACGGCTGCTTCTTCCGGAACCTGCCGCTCGAGTGTCTGATTTAGGAAAATAGTGACGGTCAGCAATCGGCCAGATCCGGACCTTCGTTTTGATAGAGTGCTCAGCAAATCTGCAGCGGTCAGAGCGGCCGCTGTCGCCTAAAGCAGACGCTTGGCCTCATAAGCTATCAATGAAAAGTTGGGCCCCAACTTTTGACACGGAGTTGGGGCCATGGGCTGCGTTATTCTTCACACGTCGCCGATAGGTGAGCGCCTGGAGTCTCCGGCCACAAAACGAACGCACCCGGCGACGCGCGACTTTCTGGCGACTTAGCTAACCGATTCGGCGACGAAAGAAGCTGAATCTGTTCAAGCTTCTCAGGGTTAGGCGGGTGATTGTGGTTCACCACGCGGCAGTCGATCGGTCTGCGCACAAGCAAGCAAAGCGGATTTGCACACGCTACCGTAGCGAATCTCTCGACTCCCCGGCAACGAAACTATGGCGATTCGCTCGTACGCAATGTGCACTGAGAAATTACCATTCCAACATCGGAGTTGTAGTCAGGAGCTCCACGCCGTCATCAGTGACTATAAAGTTTTGCTCGAAGCCGGCACCGCCAATCCCGGGCAGCGCCAAGAAGGTTTCAGTAGACGCCACCATGTTCTTCTTGAACACCTTGTGTTTGCCGCTGTAAAGATGGGAAATGAATGGCGGGTCCCAGAACAAGCCGTTGCCATGGCCATACAGCGGCCAGCGATGGGACATCTGGTCCTCTACGCCACCAAATTCCTCTCGCATGCGGTCGCCGATGGCGCAAATCTCGCCGATATGGACTCCGGGCCGGATCGCATCCATCAAGGCGGTGACTATGTTGGCACACGCTTCGATAAGGCGTCTCTGTTCCGCGGACGGCTTGCGTCCGATGACGGTCGTTCGGCCTGGGTCGAGCCAGTAGCCTTGAAACATTGCGCCGTATACCCAGGCGCGAGCGATTTCCCCGGTGGTCGGCGTATCACTGCTGTACCCCGCAATGGGGTTGTCGGTGAGCTCCTCGGCAGTATCCGGGCCATGATGGATGAGGATCAAGTTTACCTGGCCGCAGTTGCCGTAGACCACGCGAGCGGCTTCACCGGCGGCTTCGCTCTCCGATTTTCCTGCATGCAGTGCTGAAAGGAGGGCGTTCATTGCGCGAGAGACAGTCTCGCCGCCTTCGCGAAAAGCTTCGAGCTCCTGATCACTCTTGATGATTCGTACATCGGAAACGAGATCGTCGTGAAAGTTCCATTCGACATCCGGAAGCAATTCTTGTAGGCGTTGGAAGTACTTCAAGCCGAGGAAGCCACTGCCACTCATTGCCACGGCGCCGGAGATCCCAAGATCCCGAAACAGATTGGCGGTAGTCTCGATGACATCGAAGCTGCCGACTATGTGGTCAGTCGCAAGCAATTCCGGGTTCCACCAGTCATCATCGGCAATGAGCACGGGTTCGTGCCCGCGTCGCAGCAACACGGCGCAGTGGGCTGCGGCCCGGTAGCTATCGAGGATGTCCTCGGCAGCTCCTGACTGAGTCGAATAATAGTTGGTCAGATAAAAGACGTCCTGGAATCGTTCGTAAGTGCCACCGCCACGGGACCATATGAGGGCGCTGTCCAGGCCGCGATCCTCCATCTCGGCGTGCACCCGTACCCAGCGATGCTCGTACTCGTCCTGCGAAAAATACGGTTTCTGCATGTGGACTCCAATAGTCAAGCGGCGGGACTCCGAGCCCCGCCAGCCCTTTGATTCCAGAATCTTAGGCGAGACGGATGAGACTTTTGGTGACCTTTCCGGCCATTTTGGTGGCAATGTGTGCCATTGCCGCTCAGTCGTTTCCGCTCTGCGATGACAACCTTTTGACGCCAGCCCTGATCTGGCTCGGCCTCTTTCCGGTCCACCGGCGGAATGCCCGGATTAAGCTGCTCTTATCAGAGAAACCGACGAGTTCTGAGATGGCCTCCAGGGACATACGCGAGTTGGTAAGGTAATCGATAGCAAGGCCCGATCGCATGTTGTCGAGAATTTCCTGGTAGTTGGTGCCCTCCGCCGCGAGGCGACGGGACAGCGTGCGAGGACTAATATTGAGGTTGTTTGCGATCTGGTTGCGGTCCGGCGGATCCCCGGGCAGGGCATAGAGAATGCGATTGATTTCGCCGATTAACGAGAAGTCCTTACTCTTGAGCTCCGTCTGCAGCCGTTCGCAGATGGCGGCGCAATGCTGTGCAAGGTCCGGATCGGCGTGGATACAGCGCAGCTTGAGGACGGATGAATCCAGGATGATCTTGGGAGTTCGTTTCGCTGGTACTACCCTGCATGGGAATAGCGTGCGGTATCGCCGCAAGTCGGATCGGCTCTCAATTCTGGGGCGCAGTTCACGGGGCGAAATGGATTCTCCGGTCAACAAAGCTGCCACACGAGCAATGCCAGTGATCATCTCGTCCACGAAGAAGAACTCGAGATGTCCGGCCGAAAAATCGAAACGCGGATAGATCTCGATGTCGCCGTGGGTCGTGCTGCCTATCACGGGTGACCAGATCTCTCCCGACGTGTCGTGGTAGCGGCTGAGCAGTTCCAGCGCATCACCAAAGGTGCGGCTACACTCCATCGCATAACCCAACGCGCCGAAGTCGCTGAGTTCCAGCTCCTCGCCCATGCGTAATCCCAGCGCACGATTTCCGGTGATCCGAAGCGCCTCCGAGATGAAAGCCTTGAGGTCACTGATGGAGATCATCGCTTTGCGCAGGTGCTTCGCATTTATCCCAATGCCTGGCCGCAAGTATTCGCTCCACGTCTACGCCATCTCGGGCTAGGAGCTCTGCATAATAGCCAGCACTGCGGCCGACGATGAGGCCGCGGGCAGTAGCGATCATCAGCGGTGGTTTTCTCTTTTTCGTGGCCCAATTTGCCACCAATATGGCAAGTATAGCCACTGCAGCTGGAGCCTGCCTGCTTTTTAATAGGCGCGGGACTTAGGACATGAGAAGGCGATTCGCCTGTCGAATGCCGCTTAAGATGAGGGGAGTATCAAGATGCTGTCTATCAGAATGGCCCTATCGGGGATCGCGCTCGGAATGCTAGCGCCGGTGCTTTCCGCGGTAGCCGATAATAGAATCGAAGAGATTGTCGTCACCGCGCAGAAAAAGGCGAGCGATATTCAGGATGTGCCCTTGTCGGTGACCGCTATCACCGCCCGGCAGCTCGATGCACTCAAATTGCGTGATGCCAGTCAAATCGTCGCATTCGCGCCAAACGTCACCTTCAACGGTACCGGGGGCGAGAATCAACTCGTCCTGTCTGTTCGCGGTGTATCGATGCAGGACTACGCGCCGAATCAGGCCGGCCCTGTCGCAGTGTACGCCGATGAGATTTACCGAGGTAATCAGGTTTTGGCGGCCGGCATGCAGATGTTCGATCTTGAGCGCGTCGAGGTGTTGCGGGGACCGCAGGGAACGCTCTACGGACGCAACAGTACCGGCGGTGCGATCAACCTCATTTCAAACAAACCGCGATTCGAGGGCCAGGACGGATACCTTACTTTAGGGGCCGGCAACTACGGTCGGCAGGAGGCCGAGGGCGCTTACGAAAGCGAAATCGTGGACGATCGACTGGCATTTCGTGGGGCTTTCAGTTACGTGGACGCGGACGGCTATGTGGAGAATCAGCTGACCGGCGAGCAGGACCTGAGCGGTATCGGGGAATGGGGAGCCCGGCTGCACCTCGCTGCTCGCCTCTCGAATACCTTCGATGCATTACTGACGCTTTACAGGACCGAGTATGACGCTCCTGTCTACGGCGCGCTGGCCGTCGAGAACAACCCGGCCGGCATCGGCTTCACTGGCTACCTCCGGTCTGATCGCGGTCTAACGTTTCACGAGACTGAGGCCGACAGGGCGGATGACACAGAGCGGGAATACCAGGGTGTAAGCCTACGCTTCGACTGGGAGCTGTCGGATACGCTGACGCTGACGTCTATAACGTCCTATGACGAAGGCGAGCAGGTCAGTCTCGCCGACGACGACGGCAGCCCCTTCGAGATCTTTCATTCCGACTATTCATCGGAGATCGAACAGGTTTCTCAGGATCTGCGCCTGGTTTCGAACAACTCAAGCCCCTTCAACTATGTGGCCGGCCTCTACTACGTTGACGACCAGGTAGATGCGACGACTACTTTCCGCTACCTGGGCGAGTTTGGTGGCGTCGCCAACTTTTGCTTCGACGATCCGTTGTTCTTCATCGGTTGCGCGTACACCAACGAACTCACGCAGGATCGCGAGTCTCTTGCCGCGTATATCCATACTACGACGGAACTGAGCGAACGCTGGTCGCTGACCGTGGGGCTTCGCTACACGGACGATACGGTAGGCGTATCGGATTACTCCGGTTTCCTATCGGATGCACTGACAGGGGTGAGTGACCCTTTGTTCGGCGGGGCACCCATACCGGTTTTCGGCCCCGTGGCAGACGAGCGTGAAGAGAATGATCTCTCGGGCAAGGTGGGCCTCGAGTTCCGTCCCGCCGAGGATTTAATGGTGTATGGCTCCTTCAGCACTGCATATCGGGCGGGAGCCTGGAACGGCCAAGCCTTCTTCGGCGACTTCGAGGTGAACTACGTGCCGCCGGAGGAAGTGGAGACCTGGGAATTCGGCGTAAAGAGTCAGTTACTTGACGGCAGGCTGCAGATCAACGGCGCCGTCTTCATCTACGACTACAAGAATCAGCAGTTCCTCGACTTCGATCCGCTGACCGGCGCACAGACGCTGGCGAGTGCCGAGGAAGCCTCAATATCAGGTGGCGAGTTGGAGATGGTATATCTGCCAATGGAGAACCTGACGTTGAATCTTGGTATTGGACTGCTGGACACAGAGTACGACCAGTTGGTAAAGAGCGGTGTGGATCTGTCGGGTAACAAGTTGATCGCGGCGCCCGAGACAAATATCAATGCGGCCATTGACTACGATTTTAGTCTGGGCGCTATAGAAGTCCGCCTGCGCGCGGACGGAGTGTATACCGGTGACCAGTTCTACAGCGTGGAGAACTTGGAAACTATCGCCCAGGATGGCTACTGGTTATGGAATGCTCGGGCGATATTCTCAGCAATGGACAAACCGTTTTCCGTTGGCGTCTGGGTCAAGAACCTGACGGACGATGAATACATTGTGAACGCTTTCGACCTCTCAGGTTTCGGCTACAACTACTACCAACGTGGAGCACCGAGAACCTACGGCATCGATGCCACATGGCGGTTTTAGTTACCGCTTGCCGGGCAGGTGGTTACTCTGAATCGTAATGACAGATCTAGAACTGTGTTATCTCGAGGCAGTGGAAGCGTTGCGACTATTCCGCTCGCGTGCCTTGTCGCCGGTGGATTTACTGGAGGCACAGATCGCCCGGGCGCAGGAGGTCGAAGGTCGCGTTAACGCCTTCGCCACGACACGTTACGAGCAGGCTCTGCAGCAAGCGCGACTAGCAGAGCAGCGGTATGCGAAAGGTGGTGAGCTGCGTGCGCTCGAGGGCATACCCACTGTACTGAAAAATGAACACACGCTGGTGGGTGACAATACGAATCTCGGTTCGACGTTGCTCACCGACGCCGTCGACGAGGAAAACGCACCTGTGACAGACCGCCTCCTCGACGCCGGGGCGGTTATACAGGGCAAAAGCAATGTACCCGAATTCCTGTGCGCTATCTTCACGTGGACGAAACTCTATGGCGCTACCGCTACACCATGGAATCTTGAGGCCAACGCCGGCGGTTCCTCAGGCGGATCCGCGGCGGCGCTGGCGAGCGGCACTACAACGCTGGCAACGGGATCGGATATCGGTGGCTCTATCCGCATACCTGCCTGTTTCAACGGTGTCGTCGGGTTCAAGCCGACCTACGGACGTGTACCGGAGGCGGACCCAGTTTACGCATTCAATCCTTACAACCACAACGGAGTACTGGCGCACACTGTGAGGGATTGCTCATTAATGTTCGACGTACTGCACGGCCCCGACCCGCGGGACATGACCACGCTTGCCCCAAAGCTGGATGTACCCGACGCATTTGGTAACATTCGCGGGCGTCGCATTGCACTTAGCATTGACCTGGGCTACTACGCCGTTGATCCCGTTATTGAGCGTAATACCCGAAACGCTGCCAGCGCACTCAGCAACTGCGGTGCTAAAGTTGTCGAGGTCGAACTGCCCTGGACCAGGCGCGCCGGGCAGGCCGCTGCGGACAATCTGGCGTTTACGATGGGGAAAGTGCTGGCTGCGAATATAAATGGGATGGAAGAAAGTGTATGCGACTACGTCGTAGAGCTAGCCCGCCTTGGTGAGGAAAAGTCCATCCAGGACTATCATTCATCGCTCGAGTTGGCGGCGGAAATGTTCCGCAGTCTGGCTGATGTATTCGACGATTGCGATGCGTTGTTGTGCCCGACCATGGCGGTGCCACGATTACCGCTCGAAGGTGTCACACCACATCTGCCTACCTTCCTGGAGGCAGCGATGACGTATCCGTTCAACATGCTGAGCCGCTGCCCGGTACTGAGCATACCGTCCGGATTCTCGGATTGCGGGGTACCGACAGGCGTGCAGATCGTCGGCCGCCCCTACGCTGATCTCGATGCGCTGACGATCGGTGCCAACTTGGAGCGGGAGCTCGATTGGCGAGGTGGACGGCGCCCCTTTCAGGCAAACAGCGCAACTGTGTCGTGACCATCAAGATCGCTGCGCTGGCTTGGCACCCTCCTCCTCTATGACCCGGCGTGAGTGGAAGGACATCCTGGCGACCGCCGTCGGTCTGAACATCGGCTGGGGATCGCTGAGCTACGTAGCCCTCACTATTGGGATCTACGTTGAAGGCTACGGGATGACACTGGCAGAAGCCGGCGCCTATGGAAGTGCCGAACTCGTTTCGATGACGGCCACCGCGTGGGTGGCGGCACTTGCATTCGCCCGTTCATTGGGCGCGCGTGTCGCGATCCTCGGCGCGCTGATCACCGGTATCGGCAACATTCTCACGGCCTTCGCCGACAGCGAGACAGCCATCCTGCTGAGCCGGTTGCTGGCTGGCGGTGGCGCCGGGGTGGTCGCGGCCACTATCAACGCGTCGGTCGCCCGTTCTGCCGATCCCGTTCGGGTCTTCGCCCGAGCTAATCTGGGCGTCATTATTCTCGCCACGGCGTTCTTCTTGGGCATGCCGTGGGTGGCCGCAACGATGGGCTATCCGGCCTACTTCGTCGCCTACGGTGTCTTCCTGACGGCAGGCACACCGCTGATGGTTTGGTTGCGTGAATCGGAGGGGACAACGATCGATGCGTTGTACGGGCAAGACAAATTCCGCCGGAAACCGGCGCGAGCTTGGGTCTACCTGGTGGCTGTTTTCCTGCTCTGGCTCGCTTACGGAATAGTTTTTTCGTTCTCGGAGCGACTCGGCGTCAGCATCGGGATGAAACAGACGACAGTCGGTACGGTGATCGCTGTGGCTACTTTCCTCGGCGTGATCGGATCGGGCATCGCATCGCGTTTGGGCACGACCTTCGGCCCAACTCGATCGTTCGTTGCAGGCGTGCTCGGGTTAGGGCTCTGTTTCGCCGGTGTCACATACGCCACGACCGCGCTACATTACATCGTCGCGATGTGCCTCTTCGGTGTAGTACTCTTTTTCGCCCTGCCATTCGTTGTGGAACTCGGCGCCCGTCTCGACAAGGCGGGACGCACGGCCTCTATGGTCGGTGGCACCCTTCCGATGGCGACAGCCGTTTCTCCACTCGCGGGCAGCTGGTTGATCGGAGCGTTCGGTTTTCGCGGTGCCGGGATTACGTGCCTCGGCGTCGCTGCCGTGGTCGCTGCGGCGACGCCTTTATTCACCAAACCGAATGAGGCGGTTGGGGCAGCCTCAAAAGATTCGTAAGTGAGTTGTTTGACGACGTACGCCCGGTGATCCGCGGAGACTATCGCAACCGGCATTGTCGCTATGTCATCTTGATTATCTCAACTTGCAGGCGACCTAGCCGCTCCTCAATTGATTAGGTATTTGTCCTGCCAGAAGACGAGGCCATCGTGTTGGGTGATTGTAGATCACCGACCATTATGAAACGCGTGATTGCTGATTGGCTCGCTCTTAACGCAGCCCGCGTGCGGTAAAGAGTCTCGTACTCCAATCGGGCTCTCCTCAAGCTCCTTTCCCAACTCTCAGGCAATAGTTGGAAATGCCGAGGGTCTGCTATCTAATGTGAGAGCAGACAATTGGCGACGCCAGTTCATCACGAGTAGGAGTGATTGACAAACTTCCGGTTAGTCAATAGCAGAGCTCCATCATACCCCGAAATCAGTCGTTCGAGCGGCTGGTATTGAGGGTAAAGCAGACCTCGCCACTCGCCGAAAGCGGCCGTTCGCGAGTGGAAAGTTATGGGTGTCTATCCAGGATGTCGAGCGGCAAGTACTGGCCGTTTCTTACCGCCCAAGTGGGTAGGGGCCACGATCTATACAAATGCCCAATTTGACGCCTGCGTTGTTGATTTGCACGCTGGATTGACCCCCCCCATAAATGGCCGTTCTTGGCTCATATTTCGTTGTAAATCAACATTCTTGGCGGCAAGAAGGATGAGGCTGTGTCTTTTGTTTATTGACATGTGGTGTAAATATGGTGTAATAACGCACCGTTTTGATTTCCTGGAGAACACGCCATGTCACGACAAAGCATCTCCTTCACCGACCCCAATACCGAGTGGCTCAAGCATAAGGTTGACGTCGAAGGCGAGTACAAAAGCAATAGCGAAGCTGTCAACGATTTGATCCGCAAGGCGCGAGAAATCGAGTTTGTCCGTGCCCGGTTAATTCACGCCGAACAAAGCGGGTTTACGACCATGACCGCCGACGAGATCCTGGCACAGTCCAAGGACGAGTTGCGGAAAAATGGGGAGTTATAAACTCAGTGAAGATGCGAAAGCCGATCTAATCCGAATTCACCAACACGGTATTCGTCGGTATGGAGAAGCCCAGGGCGACAAATATTACTACGCATTATTTGATCGTTTCGAACAACTCGCCGAGCAGCCGCTGTTATACCAAGCGGTTGATGAGTACGGCAAAGGTTACCGACGCAGCGTGTGCGGTGTAGACAGTATCTATTATCGAGTAGACGGGGATACCGTCAAAATCATGGCAATTATTGGTCAGCAAGATGCTGACAAGTGGCTTTAGTGCGCGGTGCCCGTCGGATCCTCGGAACGCCTGATCTCCACGACAATTCCGTAGTCTGAAAGTCAATCGTAATTCCGACAAATTTCCGACATCAGTCATGCTTTGTCGTGCATTGTCCTGCAATTTGTGCAACGAACGCCGTCTTTAGGCCTTATTTATCAATTACTTACATTAGCCAGTGCGGCTACGAAGCGAGCGGTGGGGAGCTCGAATCTCTCCGGGCGCGCCAAATGACAAAGGGCTTAACTGTGATTTCGCAGTTTAGCCCTTTTTCCTTTCCGACACTTTGCGGCGTATTTGGTCTTTCGGCCCCTAATAGCATCAGGTTCGGGGACTCGATTCGCCCTCGATCTACGATCCCAGTTTGACGCCGGTTACGACGTGGTCAGCGATTATTTCATCCACCGATTCATTCAGGCGTACGTCGATCCCGCTGCTGCGATGCAGTTGCAGGAAGAATTCGCTGACCTGCGGACTGGTGACTCGGGCCATGAGTCGTGGGAGCCGCTCGACCACGGACACACAGTGGCCAAGTTGTCTTGCAGTCGCCGCTACTTCCAGCCCGATGTAGCCGCCTCCGATCACCACCAGTGGACCCCCGGGAGCAAGTCGCTCGCGTAACGCAATCGAATCGGTGAGGGTGCGAAGCTCGAACACGCCATCGAGACCCGCACCAGGAATCGGAATGTTGAGCGGCGTTGCACCGGTGGGGATGACGAGACGATCAAACGCATACTTCTGGCCGTCTGCCGTAGTCAATGAGTGCCCCGCCGTGTCAACAGCCGTTACGGAGGTTGATCGACGCAGATCAATAGCAAAATATGCATAGAACGGATCTGGTTTGAAATAGAGTCAACGCTCGTCGAGCTGACCTTTCAGGAACGGTTTTGATTATGGTGGTCGTTGGTAGGCGGGGAGGCCTTCGTCGCCGAATATCTTAATGCGATCGGAAAATCCTCGTTTGCGCAAGGACTGGGCCACCTGGAAACCGGCCTGGCCGGCACCGACTATCGCTACACCAGGACTGCCCACTCAGCAGCAGGTATGTGCAGCAATTGGGGGCTTTTCCGCGGATCAGATACTACGCGTGGACTTGCTGCCAGGACCTCTAATCAGGGCAAACTACGTTGTTTCCGAGAGAACCGTAAACGAAGCCTTGCCGAAAAAAGGCCAGCGCTTCGCACGAGGAGGCGGCACGGTAGCTTCTGACGTACGCACTGTCGGCGTCGATTTCGTCTGCGGCAGTGAACTCATAGCTCTGCTGCCCGCCGTTTGGCCCGGAAAACATGGAAAAGCAAAGCCAGGCCACGGGTACGGCAAAACTGGCGAAAATACCGACTCTGATACCGTTCTCGGAAATCATGGCAACCCCCTCTCCCGTGTTGCTGGTGTCCGTCGTCGCTCGTTTGCCCTCACATATCGACTTCGCGAGTGCAGGAATCCTTGACGGTTGGAATCCATGCTGAGAAAGGTAATTCAGGATGCACAATCCCGGCAGAGCGAAAATGTCCAACTTGGCAGACAAAATCCGCCACGCGGACGCAGCTGCCGGGGGAACAGCTTTGTTATTGATTTTATTGGGTTTGTTCCGGAGGTCAGAGTGGGTGAATTGGCGCTCGCGGATTATTTTGACCCGTGTTTTTCCCAACACGAAGCCGGCATCGATTCGATCTGATCCAGATCCCGCAATCGACATCCAGGTTGCGCCTGGCGCCGGGGGCAAGCGGCAATCGGGGTTGTGACCTGCAGGATTGCCGGGTCAGGGCAACCTGACGTCAGCCGTACCCGTTACGTGCGGACCCAGTTGATTCTGCCCCTGATAGCTGACGCTGGCGATGGCGCGCCCGTCTTGTTCGCCCATGCTCTCGACGCGTCCGGCCAGAATCATGTTATCGCCCGGATAATTGGGTACGCCGAGGCTGAACTTGACGCGGATGATGGTCGAACCGGCTCCCGCCCAGTCGGTCAGGAACCGGCCGACGAACCCGCCGGTCGTCAGGATGTTCATGAAGATATCCGGCTGGCCCTGGCTCATGGCCGATTCCCGGCTGTGGTGCACCGGCATCCAGTCACGGCTGGCGAGGGCGCAGACAGCGATACGCGATGAGGTGATCGGCACATGCAGCTCGCCAATGCTTGCGCCCGTTTCGATCGTCGATCCTCGATCCTGCCAAGTGACCTCATCGCCATAATTTTCGGGGGGACGCGGTATCGCCGAGGGATCGCGACCGTTCGAAGTCCCCGTACTCGCCTGCGGATCGGGCGCACGGAAATTGAAGTAGGTCGTGCGTGATTCGTAAACGACCACATCGTCCTGGTTGCGATATTCCTCCAGGCAGGTGATGAAGTGACCGGTGCCAAGACGGGTCGATTTTTCTTCGGATACCTGCACGGGTTCGACAAAATAGTGCAGGTCATCGCCAACAGTTACCGGCTGCAGGAATTTCTGGTCGTAGGAGACGGCCACGTTGCCGGGAAAGCCGAGTTCTGTCGCAATGTCCAGAGCTGCGTACGGACGATCCTTCGCGGAGCCCGGAGGATATCGTCTCGAAATGCTCGGCAGGCACCACCCCTGCACCATGGCAGGTGGCGAGACAATGTTCCTGTAGCCCCTGGAGCGCGCAAATTCGGCGTCGGAATAGAGCGGATTGCGATCCTCGAAGGCTTCAACCCACTGCCAGATCATCGGCTCGGTAACCGGATGCCAGCTCAAGTACGGTCCATACCGCCTGCCGATCAGGGCCTCGAGCGCTGCAAGCGCAGAGGATTCTCGCTGTTTCATAAATTCGTCCTGCAAAGGTTGGCTTAATCTCTTGCGGCGCGGTCCGCCTGGAAATGTGGCTTGGAGTTCTCCCGATAGGCTTTCGGCGTCAGCCCGGTCCACGCCCGAAACGAGCGCACAAACGAGCTGGTATCGGAAAAGCCCACGTGCTCGCTGATGTCACTGATCTTTGTGTCGCTGAAAAACAGCATCTCGATGGCTATTTCGCGTCGTGCGTCGTCCTTGAGCTTCTGGTAGCTCGTGCCCTCAGCCAGCAAGTGGCGGCGCAGCGTGGACGGCGACATGTGCATGTGGCTTGCCATTTCTTCGAAACTCGGAATGCCGTCCTTGAAATCATTGCCCAGCAAAGACCGTATCGCAGCACTGGTGCTCACGACCTTTGAATCGGCCAGCCAGAGTTGATACGGGCCCGTGTCGAGAAATTCCTCGAGGGAGCGGCCGGTGTGCACGATTCGGTAGTCGAGGTATTCACGCTCAAATTCCATCGACGTTTCTTCCGCATCGAACTCGACCGGACATTCGTAAATGTCCTCGATTCTCTTCGCATAGACTTGCGATATCGGGTGCCCGGCGATTCGGACCCGCTGAGCAACGATGTTTCTGCCTATCAACCAGCCACACAGGCCATACCAGGTCTCGAGGCCCGATGACCTGGCGACGGAGGTGCATTCCGCCAATGTCCAGTTTTTGGGTGCGAAGGCATCATGAATCTTCCCTTCATCGACTACGTACGTGAGTCGAGGCAGGCCGTCGTCCGGAAATCGATACTCAAGCTTGTGTCCGGTGACCGGAAACAGCAGCGCGTCAAATCGCTGCGCACGCCGCAATGCATCGTCCAGGGTCGTGCACCCTATGATGCAGTAGCACATCATCCGAAACGCGTCGCTACCGATACCGGCAGCCCATGGAATCAAGCGATCATTTTTCTGCAGTCGTATGACGCATTCTTTGTAAAGCAAGGCGTAGTAAATGCCGGGTATCTTCTCGTCGGGCATCGCCTTGAGGAGGCTGGCGACGTCCAGACCGACGCATCTCGCTATGTCAGTCGAGTCGAGACCGAGGTTTTCAACGTATGCCAGCAACCGGTGGATCTTGCGCGCCGGCAAGACGTTGCTCTGTGAGCCCGGTGTTGCGTGATGGTCAGGCAGTTCCACGGGTACGCGTATCGAATGGTCGGATATGGCAACAAGGTTGACGATTGATGCTCTATTCTAGGGTACCACGTACGTGATGTGCTACCGGGCGGGGAATACTCAAAGGAGAAGGCGAGATGGAGAACCTGCAAGAAACCGAGGCAATCAAGCAGTTGAAGTACCGATATTTTCGGGCTCTGGATACCAACGACTGGCAGCTCTTCGCGGATTGCCTGGACGAGTCCTGCACGGCCGAATACGGCGACGGCAAGCACAGTTTCGACAACCGTAATGCAATCGTCGATTTCATGTCCGAAAACATGTCGTCAAGCTCATTCCTGTCAATGCATCATGGCCATCATCCGGAAATCAGCATCGCTGCCGACGGATCAACAGCCACAGGCATCTGGTACCTCCAGGATATGATCGTGAACCTGGAGCACAATGTGCGAATTTACGGAACCGGTATTTACAGCGACAGGTATGTCAAGTCTGGTGACAGCTGGAAAATCTCGCACACAGGTTATGCTCGTGTCTTCGAGTGTCTCGAGCCGCTAGGTTCCGGACACAGAGTTCTGAGGAACATGTTTGCGAAGTAGGTGCATGAAGTTTCGGGGCGCTCAATGAATTCCGAGTCCATGGGTTGCCTAAAGCAGGAACGGTATCACTGCCTTCCGATTCTTAGGATAGTTATCGAAGTTCTTGTGGAACCACTTGTGAGTGTATATCGCGCGTGGCACGAGATTGGCGATCGTCGTGGCCAGTACGAACACTGCTCCCAGGTTCCACGTCATGATCGCAAATCCGGTAAATGACAGGATCTCGCCGAGGTATTGCGGGCAAGTTACGAATCGGAAGCCGCCGCCATAGGGTATCTTGTAGCGCGGTTCGTCGGGCGACGGATTCTTCGACCGCAGGTTCCTCAGGATCGAATCCGAATGGATATTGAGAATGAAGCCGGACAGGTAGATGATGAGCCCGACGATGAAGCGGGGATCGCTGAACCAAGACAGGACATAGTGGTCACCGTACTCGGAAATGTACGCGGCATTGAAATAGCCATGCAGGGTCAAAGTAAACCAGCCCGCCAGAACGACGCTGACGTCGAATGAGGACTTGGTGCCGGGTTGAACGCGCATCAGCAGCGGGGTCACCAACGCACGATTCGTGTAGTGCATCATCCAGATCGCCAGGAAAAATAGCGGCACCGGCTCCAGGGCATTGCGGCCCATGAAATAGACGACGGGAAATACGAAGAGCCCCGGAAACTCCATGACGACCCAGCCGACTTTCGAGCCCAGCTTGAAGCCAGCGCCGGATCTTGCGAAGCGTCCGCCATACTGCGCGGTGCCGAATATGCTGGACAGCAGGATTACGGCCGCGAACGCGAAACCAATTAACAGCAGGGTGTCGTAGAAGGCGTTACCGGTATACCAAGTCATCACATATTCCCCTGTTTCACCGCGATTTATTGTCGGATAGCAGTAGTTTGCAACCGAATAAACTAGCGTATCCGGCTTGGGCGGTACAGTGCCAAACTGTTCAAGTCCGCGTCCCAAATGATTCGCGATGCGATCAGTCATGCTGAATGCCGCGGTCCGGCAATGCCGGGGCTGTGACTCATTTTGCTAACAAGTTCGGCGGCAACGGCGATTCTGGCTGGCAGATGGGCGTGATACCGTAAGCATCGGCATTGCGCGCCGGGTTCTTTTCTGGCCGGGAGACTGTTGTGACGGGTATCGACTTCAAGGATCAGAGCGGGCTGAACACATTGGTTACGGAGGACTTCAGCGATTGGAGCGATCCGGTAACCGTGACTCAGCAAATGATCGACGATTTTGCGGAATTGAGCGGCGACAGGTTCTGGATACACGTCGATGCCGATCGCTGCGCCAGGGAAAGCCCGTTCAAATCGACGATCGCCCATGGTTTTCTGATCCTGTCCTTGGTTTCGCGGATGCCCAGCGGTGTCAACGTGGTAAAGCGGGTCACCGGGTACAACCATATGCTGAACTACGGGTCCGACAAGCTACGGTTTCTCAACGCGGTTCCGGTAAACAGTGACATTCATGCTCGGTCGCGTATTGCAGCTGTGGATGTTGCGGACAACAAGACCAAAGTGACATCCGAGATACACGTCCACGTCGTCGGCAGCGAGAGGCCCGCCCTCGTTGTCGAGCTGGCGTTCGTGTTCATGTAACCAAGTACATGGTCGGACACATCAGATCCCTTTAGCGGAGAGCGAGAAATGAGAGAGGCTGTAATCGTAGAGGCAGTGCGCACACCGATTGCCAGGGGTAAGCCAATCGTCGGCGACCTGCACGGCTTTCATGCGGCAGAATTGCTGGCGCTCTCGTATCGTGAACTCATTGCACGTTCCGGACTCGATTACACGGATATCGACTACCTTGCGGGCGGCTGTGTGACTCAGGCGGGCGAACAGTCCAGCAACATCACCCGAACTGCGTGGCTCTCGATGGGCGAGGATTACACCGTCGCGGGTACGACATTGGACACGCAGTGCGGGTCAGCCCAGGCGGCAAATCACGTCATTTCGGCGATGATCCGCTCCGGCAGTCTCGACATCGGTATCGCGGCAGGCGTCGAATCAATGAGCCGCGTCCATATGGGCGCAAACGTCATGAACGGTCCCGGCTTCTATCAACCGGAAAACTGGCCGTGGGACAGCGTGCCGGATCAATTTGCAAGTGTCGAGCGGCTGGCCGAAAAACGCGGTATCACCAGGGAAATGGCGGATGAATTCGCCTGTGAATCGCAGCGGCGGGCCGCGGTGGCGTGGAAGGAGGGCCGCTTTGATCGCGAAGTTTTTGCGGTCGAGGCACCGATAATCGGCGAGGACGGCAAAGCGACCGGCGATGTCAAGACCGCTGATCGTGACCAGGGGCTGCGCGACACGACGATGGAAGGGCTCGCCTCGTTGAAACCGGTGCGGGAGGGCGGGATCCACACGCCGGGAAACTCCTCGCAGGTATCCGACGGCTCAGCCGCGGTGCTCTGGATGAGCGTGGAGGAAGCGAAAAAGCGGGGCCTTAAGCCGCGGGCACGTATCGTAAGCGACTGCATCGTGGGCACAGACCCGTTCTATCTGCTTGACGGCCCGGTAGACGCGACCGAACGCCTGTTCAGACGCTCCGGTATGACTAAGAACGATATTGACCTGTTCGAGATCAATGAGGCGTTCGCTGCCGTCGTGCTGTCCTGGGCACAGGTCTACGATATCGATATGGACAAGGTGAACGTCAATGGCGGCGCAATTGCGCTCGGCCACCCGGTGGGGTCCACCGGGGCGCGGCTGATCTGCACGGCGCTGCACGAACTCGAGCGCAGCGACAACTCGACTGCACTGATTTCCATGTGCTGCGGATCCGCAATCGGTACGGGCACGATTATCGAGCGGGTTTAAGCGGAGGTTTTTATGGCGGAACTGGATGGCAAGGTCGCAATAGTTACGGGTGCAGGTCGCGGTCTCGGTCGCGAAGAGGCAATCGATCTTGCGGCCAACGGCGCTCGTGTCGTGATCAACGAGATCGATCGTCCCGAGGCGAAACAGGCAGCGGAGCAAACCGTCGACGACATCAAGGCGGCTGGCGGCGAGGCCACGCTGGTTCTTGGCGACTGCGCGAGCACCGACGATGCACAGCGGCTGTTCGAGACGACGATCAAGACCTACGGTGACATGAACATCATGGTCAACAATGCCGGTTTCGTGCGCGACAAGACGATATTCAGCATGGACGACGAGGAGTTCGACAGCGTCGTGCGCGTACACCTGCGCGGCCACTTCGTCAACATGCGAAATGCGACTGCCTACTGGCGCGGCAAGGCCAAGTCCGGCGAACAGGTTTACGGGCGACTGATCAGCACCTCGTCGGAGGCGGCAATTTACGGCTCGGCGGGCCAGCCAAACTATGCGGCGGCCAAAGCCGGTATCGTCGCGATGACGATGGGCGCTGCTCAGCTGATGATCAAGTACGGCATTACCTGCAACGTGATCATGCCACGAGCGGCGACCGACATGACGATGCAGGGTCCGACCGCCGCCATGTTTCAGGCGCCGGACAGCGGCTTCCACCAGTTCGACCCGGCAAATGTTGCGCCATTGGTGACGTACCTCAGTTCGCCGCGATCGAGCCACATCGCCGGCGAAGTCTTCATTGCATGGGGCAACCAGGTCTCGGTTTTGAAACGGCCGGAGCCGCTGGATCCGCACGTGAACCCGGACGGGGAGTCGCGATGGACACTGGATGGGCTGGACAGAAGCCTGTCCACGTATTTCGACGAGAACCATGTTCCGGTGCGCGACGGCTATTCACTGCCGATTGGCTGAGCCACGATGTCCGAGCTTGACGCGTTCCGTGAAGATACCCGGCAATGGCTGGAAGCCAACTGCCCGGAATCGATGCGCACGGTTGGCCGGCGAGAGGACATGGTCGCGCCCGGCCGCAATCAGAAATTTCCCAGCGACGATGCGCGAATCTGGTTCGAGCGCATGCGCGACAAGGGATGGACCTGTCCTGAGTTTCCGAGCGAGTATGGCGGCGGAGGCCTTGACGCTGCCAAGGCCAAGGTGTTGCGACAGGAGATGCAGCGGCTCAAGTGCCGCGCGCCGCTGAGTGACCTCGGCATTTCGATGCTCGGGCCGGCGCTGCTGGAGTTCGGCAGCGAAGCGCAGAAGGCCGAGCACATTCCCAGGATCGTCCGCGGCGAGATTCGCTGGTGCCAGGGCTACAGCGAACCCGGTGCCGGATCCGACCTCGCCAGCGTGCAGTGCCGGGCGGAGGACAAGGGGGACCATTATCTGGTCAATGGCACGAAGATCTGGACGTCGTTCGCGACGGAATCCGACTGGATTTTCTGCCTCGTGCGCACGGATCCCGACGCGCCGAAGCGTGACGGCATCAGCTTTCTGCTGATCGATATGGAGACGCCCGGGATCAGCATTGCACCGATACAGCTGATCAGCGGCGATTCCGAGTTTTGCCAGGTCTTTTTCGAAGACGTCAAGGTGCCCAAGAAAAACATGGTCTACGAAGCAAACAAGGGCTGGACCGTCGCGAAGGGATTGCTCAAGCACGAACGCAAGATGATCTCCGAACTCAGCCAGGACTTCATCGGCGGGACACTGACGCTGCGACAGGCGGCCGACGAATACCTTGGCTACGACAAGAACGGCAAGCTGAAGGAGCCAGGGTTGCGGGCGGCAATCACGCGACATGAAATGAACATGCGCGCGATCGAACTGACCGCCTACCGGGCCCATCTCGAAGGCCTGGCAGGAGAGCCGGACTCGCGTATACCCCTGATCATGAAATACGTCAGCACGACCGAGTTCCAGGTCAAGGACGAACTGATGACCGAACTGCTGGGCTACCGGGGCCTTGGCTGGGATGACGCTTACTTCAGCGAAGAAGAACTGAAATCCAGCCGTTCCCTGCTGTTCAACAAGTCCCTGACGATTGCCGGCGGGACAAACGAGGTGCAGCTAAACATCATCGCCAAGCGCGCGCTGGATTTGCCGGAGAGTTAACGCAAGCCATGGCACTCGTACTGACAGACGATCAGAAAATGCTTCAGGATGCTGCGCGAGACTTCATCGCCGATGCATCGCCTGTCGATGAATTCCGCAAGCTTCGCGAGGCGGGCAAAACGCGTGACCCGGAGCTCTGGCGGCAAATGGCCGAACTCGGCTGGTCCGCCGTCAATATTGCCGAAAAATACGAGGGGCTGCAGTTCGGGCTGACCGGCCTGGGTCTGATCGTGATCGAAGCCGGCCGGCACCTCGTTGCGTCGCCGCTGTCGTCGACCGCGGCAATCGGTGTGTCAGCGCTGAATCTCGGCACCAGCGAGGACGCCCGCCAGCGGCTGCTTCCAGAAATCGCAGCAGGGCAGACACTGGTCGCGTTCGCAGTTGACGAACTGAATCACCACGATCCTCAATACACCAGCACTCGTGCGAAGCCGGACGGCAGTGGCGGCTACTTGCTCGACGGCCGCAAGGTATTCGTGTCGGGCGGCGGGCATGCCGATCACTACGTCGTTCTGGCTCGGGAAAATGGCGAGCCCGATGGCGATTTCGTGCTGGCGCTCGTCGATGCCGGCGCAAAAGGCGTGGACAAGACCAAGGTGCAGCTCATCGACAGCCGCGACTATGCCAATCTCGACTTTTCAGAAGTTGCCGTCTCGAAAGATGCTGTCCTAGCCGACGGCAGCGAAGCCGGTGCCATCGTCGAAACGCTAATCGACATCGCCGCAATCGTGACGGCTTGCGAATTATACGGTTGTGCGCTGCAGTCCTTTGAAGACACTGTCCGTTACCTGACGGAACGCAAGCAATTCGGCCGCGCGATCGGCAGCTTCCAGGCGCTGCAGCATCGCGCGGCGCATGCGTTCTGCCAGTTGCAGTTGCTCTATTCCGTGATTCTCGACGCCCTCGACGCGGCGGAGACGATCCGGCCGGGTCTCGCGTTGGCTGCGAGCCATGCGAAAGCGTTGGCGAACGACACGACAGACCTGGTCACGAACGAGGCGATACAAATGCACGGTGGCATCGGTGTGACAGACGAACTCAATATTGGCCTGTATCTGAAACGCGCGCGTGTGCTGCGCAATTTATTCGGCAATACCAGCTACCATTGGCGCCGTTTCGCGCGCCTCAGCGGGTACTGATGCGGTTGAAGCGCCGCGCCGATGGAAAAAATCGTCTATGCCCTGTCCCGCAAGTCGTCCGAGTCTACGGACGTCTTCGCCAGACGGTTATTGTCGGAGCTGGCAGAACGCTTCATCGGCCGGCACGCTGTGCGACTGGCCGTCGCTGTTCACGATGCAGACGTTGCGCCGGCAGACCGATTGCGCATCATCCATCGCCGTCCGGCCATCGATGCCGTGGTATCGCTTTGGGTAAATTCGTCGAACGATCATTCCCGCATCGAAACGCAGCTTTGCGACTACGCGGGAACTGTCGAAGGCTATCTCGTGACCGAGTCGGAGGTGCTGCAGGGTCCCGAGTCCGGAGGTCCGGGCGAACGCACGCCGGGAATGATGCAGATTGCGTTTCTGCGTATCCCGGAAGGGCTCAGCCACGAGCGCTGGTTCTCGATCTGGCGCGACGATCACACGCAGGTTGCCATCCAGACGCAATCGACGTTTGTGTACCGACAGAACCTCGTCGTGCGCCCGCTGACAGTTGGCGCAACGGATTGTGCGGCCATCGTCGAGGAGGCGTTTCCGGTCGAAGCCATGACGTCGCAGCATGCGTTCTACGATGCGGTCGGTGCCGACGACAAACTAGAACGCAATCGCCAGCGAATGTTTGACAGCTCGATGCGCTTCGTTGACCTGGCAAAGATCGATGTGCTGCCGGCTTCCGAGTATGTGTGGTAGAAATCTGCCGGTCCGGCAGCAGCGCCTGATCTGCCGGCGTCGACGCACGCGGGGAGGTACAGTATGACCACAACGGAGATTTTGTCGGCAGAACGTGAGATCCACCGGGCATTGATCCGCGTCGCACGCGCCATGGACGAGCGCGACTGGCAGTCACTGGAAGCAATCATGACCGAAGACATGACGGCCGATCTGGGAACAGGCCACATCGCAGGACGGGCCGCCGTCGTGGTATGCCTGCGGTCGTTCTTGGACGACTGTGGGCCTACGCAGCACCTGCTCGGCAACGTGTTGATTGATGTGACGAACGATCGTGCGATCAGCAAAGCCTACGTCAGCGATCTGCACCTCGGATGCAACGAAAAGTCCGCACTGACATTCAAGACGTTGGGCGACTATCATGACCAATGGCAGAAGCGGGACGGCACGTGGCGCATGAGCCATCGAACCAAGATCAATCACGGCTACGTGGGTTCGCTGGAAGTGCTGGGGTCGGGCCCGCGGGGAAAGCGGGGCCCCGGCGAAACCAACAACGCTTGAACAGGAACAAGTTATGAAAACATTCGCAATGACCGGCGGCGCAACCGGAATCGGCGCCGCAATCAAGAAACGTCTGCAGGACGAAGGTAACAAAGTCATCGTTGTCGATATCAAGGACGCTGACATCGTCGCCGACTTGTCGAGCGCAGAAGGGCGGAGGGCGGCCATTGATGCCATCCGCGACAGAACGGCGGACGGTCTCGACGGACTGGTAACCTGCGCGGGCGTCGGCTCCAACGCAAAGGATCACGCACTGATCACGCAGGTCAACTACTACGGTACCATCGAACTGATCGAGGGACTGAAGGACCGGCTCGAGGCGAGTAAAGGCGCTGTCGTGCTGATCTCGTCGAATTCCGCGACAATGAACAAGTCGCCGGAGTACGTGGACCTGCTACTGTCCGGCGAGCAGCAAAAAGCACTCGATCTCGGGGAGACCTTGCCGGCATCGGAGGTTTACAGTGGCAGCAAGAAGGCCGTCACGCGGTGGATGCGGAAAAACGTTCCGGCGTATGCCGCCAACGGCGTGCGCATGAATGCCGTCGCCCCGGGATACACACAGACGCCGATGACCGAACAGGTCGAGAACGACCCGACGTACGGTAAGGCGATCAGGGAATTCATGGCGAGCATACCCATCGGATATCCCGGTAAGCCCGAGGATCAGGCGGCCGCAACGAGGTTCTTGCTGGGCCCGGAAGCGCGCTTCATTTGCGGGGCAGTGCTGTTTGTCGACGGCGGGCACGATGCCATGTTTCGTCCCGACGACTTCTAGGATTCCAGGGCGATCAGTCGAAGCCACGGCACGGAACTGCGCCGGGCACTATACCTGGCCGCGAATCGGTAACAATCTTGCCGCGTGCCCCGCGCAGCGGTGCCAGAAGCCGGCCTGTGGCTCCCTGTCCAGCACGACTTCAGTGTCTCCGTCAATCCCGTGCCACCGTAGTCGGCCGTTGGCCGAGAGCTTCACCTCGTACGACTGACGCGGCACGTGATGCTTAGCGCTGTCGATGAATGCGTTGGCCAGCTGCGACGAATCGATAAATACGCCCATCTCCGTGTTGATATTGGCCGAGCGCGGATCGAAATTGAAAGAGCCGATGAAGATGCGTTCGCGATCGATGGCAAAGGCCTTCGTGTGCAGCGTTGCCCGGGTCGCATTCTGGCGCTTGTGTTTTTCACCGACGACGAGGGCATCCGCCCGGAGCTCGAACAGCCGCACCCCCATCTGCAACAGCGCTTTTCTCACTGGCGCATACCCGCCGTGCGCATAAATCTGGTTGTTCGACGCCAGTGAATTCGTCACGATGGTGACCTCGACACCACGTTTTCGCAGCTCGCGGAATCGGCGTATGCCGCTGAGGCGCGGCACGAAATAGGGCGAAATCAGGATGACTTCCTCACGCGCGTTGTCGAAGGACTGCACCAGCAGCTTCCTAATTCGTGCCCCGCTGTTGGAGCGATTTGGCTGGGTTTTTTCCGGCAGGTCGAACGCCAGTTCGTAAGGTGCCCAGATGAACTCGCTCAGGTCGTGCTCCAGGTTTTCAATCATCGAGTTTTTTACTGCACCGGCATACTTTGACTCGCTCGCGCGGGCGTGCGATTTCGACATGCGATCCACGAGCTTCGAGAGTGAGACGTCGGGCAATCCGAGTCTTGTTGCCATATCCTGGACCGGGATAGCCGCCTGGCTGTTCCAGTAGCTGTCGAACATGCGCGAGACATCCGAGACGACGGGTCCTATGCCGATGACATCGAGGTCCGCGAAATTGACGTCTTCACCGACACTGAAATAGTGGTCGCCGATGTTGCGCCCGCCGACGATGGTCAGCTGATTGTCGACCGTGAACGACTTGTTGTGCATGCGACGATTCACCCGGGCGAAACTGAGGACGCCGTCAATGAAGCGGTAGATCCGGCGAGTAAACGGATTGTAAATGCGCATCCGGAAATTGGGGTGCGCACGAAGTGCGGCGATGTCTTCGTCGTGGCCCTTGGTGCCGTAGTCATCGAGCAGTAGCCGTATCCGCACGCCACGCTCTGCAGCCCGCAACAGTGCTTCGATGAACAGGTGCCCGGCCAGGTCATTCTCGATCTCGTAATATTGCGCGTCGATGGAATACTCGGCGTGATCGGCCAGCAACAGCCGAATGGCAAGGGCATCGACGCCGTCCGACACCGTCAAAAAACCGGCCTTGCCAGGATGTTGTTCCGCCAACCCGTGGAGTGCACGCCCGAGGCGCGAACCCGAGGTTTCTTCAGACGTAAACGCGTGCGACGTCATAACTCGAAAAGTCCGGCGATGTGCAACCGCCGCAATAGTCGGCCGGCGCTGGTAATTGAAACTCGTGCCGTTGCGAACGATTCCTGTTCCACGATCCGGGTAATCCGACTCAGCCCAACATGCCGCCGTCGACACTGACGGATTGCCCGGTGATGTATGACGCGCGGTCGGAGCACAACCAGACGACCGCGTCGGCGAGTTCGTCAGGTAACCCAAGGCGTTTCATCGCAATACCGCGGGTCATGCGCGGCTCGTGTTTTTCGTCCGAGGCGAGGTATTTCTCGATGCCTTCGGTACGAATTACACCGGGATTGATGCAATTTACCCGGATGGCCTGCCGCGCATATTCCTTTGCGGCCGACCGGGTCAAGCCGTTGACTGCCGCTTTGGCGGAATCGTACGGCGACATCATGATATTGGGTTGATCCGCAGCCCGTGATCCGATGTTGACGATTGCCCCGCCTCCGGATTCGATCATTGCCGGAATCTGGTATTTCATGCAGTAGAAAACGCCGTTTACCGTGACCTCATAGGTGCGGATGAAGTCGGCGGCGTCGATATCTGCGAGCAAATGACCGCCAACAGATAATGCGGCGTTGTTTGATGCGACATGCAGGCCCCCGTAAGTATCCATTGCGGTCCTGATGGCGTGAGCAACTTGGTGTTCGTCGCCGACGTTGGCAATGGCGTGCGTCGCATCGCCGCCGGCTGCTTTAATCGCTGCAACGGTCGCCTCCGCATCGTCCTCATTGATGTCGACAACGACGACGCGAGCGCCTTCATTCGCAAACTTGAGGCAGGTTGCGCGGCCGATGCCGCTGCCTCCGCCGGTAACCATGCCTACCTTGTCTTCCAGTAATCCCACGGCGCTACCTCAGTCAGTCTTCAACAAGTGCTGGCTCATATCGCCGACGAGCAACGGAACCATGCGCCGCTCGCCTATCTGCCAGCAGCCGTCCTGCAGCACATACTTGTCCTCGTAGCGGCCGGCAATTATTGGCTGCAATGCCAGCAAGTCGGTTTGCTGGAACACGGTAAAGCTGCAACTGCCGCTGGCGTGATCTTCGCTCTCGCCGATATCGAGCACGAGGTTACTGACAACGTGCTGTGTGAGCGGCGTGTTTGTCGCGGTATACAAGCGAACCGTATTGCGATAGAAAGCAAGAACCTCAGTGTAGCCTTCCGCAAGCAAGGTACCGTCCGGCCCGACCAGTCGGCCATTGGCGAACAGCTCCGCGACGCCAGCGAAGTTGCCGGCATCCACACAGTTCGCATAGTTGTAGACAAGCCGCTCGATTTCGAACCTGGCGTTCGACGTTGATTCAGAAGTCGTCATCGTCCTTTTTTTTCGACGATTTCCGGCCTGGCCGAAACCACATGCCCATGCTGTCCTCGAGCATTCCGAGGCCCGACTTCACGGCGCTTTCTTTGGTTTTCTTGACGACGGTGCCGCCCACTTCAGAGAGGCCGTCCTTGATGCCCGAATGTACGCCTTCGCGGACGCGTGCTTTGAGCTTCTCGCCGAGTTCGTCCGCTTTCCTGTCGATCCAGTCGACGAGCAGCTGCTTGAGGTAGCGTTGGTACAGGAACCAAACCGCGGCAATCGTCAATGCCGATGTTATTGCGGCGGTCAAAAGGACCAGAACGAGATCAAAGGCCATCACGGAACCTGCTTGTCACACTGCCGATTCGTCGTCGGTTCACAACGAATATTAGCATTTCACCCGGGCCACCGACGCAGGGCAGTTGAATATCATCACAATTCGACCGCCAACGACCTGGCGCTCAGCATCGCACCTTCAATATAGCCGACGTCCACACAGTCGCCGATGGCGCTGGTTGGCAGTCCGGCCGCTGTGAGTTCGTCGACCAGGCTGCTGTCGCCACGGGCGCCCGTCGAGATGATCACGTTGTCCGCTGCGACGGACCGGGTTTCGCCGTCCGCGGAATAGACGACTTCATCCGCTGTGATGTCGACAATTTTTGCCGATTTGACCATCGTTACGCCATCTTCTCGCAACATGTGCAGCACACGAGCTCGCCGCACTATCGCGAGTTCGGCGCCCAGGTTAGGCGATTCCTCGAGCACCGTGACGGTCCGGCCACGCTCAACAAGGTACTCCGCCAGCTCCAGGCCAACGAGTCCGCCACCGATCAGGACAACGCGCTTGCCGAGTGGCATGTAGAACTTGCTCATGCGACGCAGCAGTTCGATATTACGGGTAATGCCGAGCACGCCGGCGCTCCACACCAGGAACCGCTGCAGCAGCGACAGCCCGCGCGATGCATCACCGCCCTCGCCGAAGAGCACACCGCGCAGCCGGTCCCCGTCAAAAACGTGATCGTGATGCTTTCCCGGTATGTCCGGCGCCGATCGAACGGCACCGGTGGCAACGACGACATGATCTGGTTTGTCAGCGACGAGACTTTCGACGGTTGCGTCGCTCCCGAGTCGCACGTCGATCGGCAGTCGCCGCACCGACTCGACGAGCCAATCGACCAGCTTGGCGTTCTCGGCATACGGCAGAGAGGCGATGCGTGCGGTTCCTCCCAGGTCTCGCTGGTTGTCATGCAGCGTTACCGTGTGTCCTCGCAGTGCGAGCACCCGCGCTGCTTCCAGCCCGGCAGGACCACCCCCGACGACCGATATTCGTTTCGGCGTCGGCGCGCGTACGTTGTCGGCGAGTGCCTGCTCCCGCCCCGTGGCAGGATTGACAGCGCAGACGATCGGTGAGCTCATGAATATCTTGCTGACACAGACGTAGCAAAAAATGCAGGGTCGAATCGATGCTTCGTCACCCGCCGCGAGTTTCCTGGGCAGGTCCGGGTCGGCGAGCAGCTTGCGCCCGATGGCCAGAAAATCAATCTTGCCGCTGCCGATTTCGCGTTCCGCGAGTTCGGGTTCCACTCGACCCACGCCGATTACGGGGACATTGACCGCCGCCTTGATGCGGTGCGCGAAATCCAGCAGGCCGCCGGGTTTGTGGACCAGCGGCGCCTCGGTAAATGCGATGCCGCTGAGGCCGTTGCCGTAAGCACTGACGTCGATCGCATCAATGCCGGCGCGTTCTGCGAGTTTCGCCGTTTCTACCGCCAGGTCAATCGTAATGCCGCCGTCGATGCGATACTCGTTCGCATCCAGTCGCAGCAAAATCGGAAATTCGGCACCAACCGCAGCGCGGACCGCCGCAACGATCTCCGTCAGCAGGCGGGCACGATTCTCGATCGAACCGCCGTACTCGTCATCGCGTCGATTGGTGTAAGGGGACAGGAACGAAGAAATCAGGTAGCCGTGCCCGCCGTGTATTTGTATCGCGTCGAATCCTGCTGCCAGGCAACGTTTTGCAGCATCGGCGAAACGCTGGATTACCTCCGAGATATCTTGCTTCGTCAGTTCGTGGAACCGGGGGCCCTTGCCGTCCGGACCGGCTGACGAGATGAAGCTGGCCATTTCCGCCTGCGTCAGCGCCTGGAACAGGTCGCCGGTGGCCGGTTTGGGAATTGACGGTACGTAGACCGGGCGGCCATGCGCAACATCATCGGCGGCGTGTTTGCCACTGTGGTTCAGCTGTGCCGCGATTGTTGCGCCGTGTTTATGCACCCTTTCCACAAGAGTCTTGAGCCCGGGAATGAAGCGGTCTTCGGAAAACCCGAGCATGCGCGGCATCGAAGCACCGTGCGGCCAGCTGACGGTACTGGTCTCGACGATGAGCATGCCGGCACCGCCTTTCGCACGTGCTTCGTAGTAGTCGTTCAGCCGCTCCGTGCAGGTGCCGTCCTCATCCGCATACATCGTCCCCATGGCTGCAAGGATTATGCGATTCCTGAGCTGTAGCTTGCCGATCGTGCCGGGCGCAAGGAGGTTTTGGTATTTCAAAGCGGCAATCGTCGTCAGGGTACGGCCGGGCTGAAGAGGCAGGTGCGGACACCGTCAAACGTGAACGGCTTCCAGTCGTCTTCAGCCTGCGACAGCCGATCCGCGACCGCGTACAGCACGGGCAAGTTGAAGGGCAGGCCAGTGTGACTGCCCGCAACCCTGATGTTTTCAGTAACTTCGTTCACCTCGTCGATACAGAAGCGCCACGGCACGAAACCGTCGCCCTCGGTGTAGATCGCAGTGGATGGCATGGACGTCGCACCCAGCTGCGCAGTCAATTTCACGAGTTTGCTCGGTTTTTCATCCGGTTTGATGCGCTCGTATATTCTGCGAATCGGCAGATCCATACTTTGTTCGTCGCTGATATTGAACGGCGTCCCTAGGTATATGACCTGCCGAATGGCGTGCGGCAGCCTGTGCGCCAGCAATCGCGCATACATGCCGCCGAGGCTGTGGCCGATCAAGCTGACTTTGCGGCCTGTGGTCTCGGCGATGCGGGTAATTCTGTCGACGAGAACCGCAAATTTTTGATCGTCGACGCCCCGGTTCTGTTCGAGTTCCCAGCCACAAGCGTCGTAGCCCAGCGATACGAGATGCTTGCGCATCGGGCTCATGAACTTGTCGTCGGACATCAACGGGGGTAACGTGATGACCGGGTGACCGTCGCCTCGCGGCGACATTTTCTCGAGCACCGTGCGATACGTGAAAAACGACGCCACCTCGAGCACGACGCGTACTTCGGTGAGCGGCGCGAACGTCGACGGGTTCGCTGTTTCGCCTGAACTTACGGTCATTTTTCACCCTCAGGGCTGCCGAACAAGACGGCTGACGGTGTCGTTGAATACGTCAGCAACAAGAATGAAGTCAAGGAAACCGCTCCGGACGACGCTGAGAGCCGCGCCGTTTCTGGATTTGACATAATCGAAACGCACCCGGCCATCTCGCAAATGCGTAATAAATCGCCGCGACCGTTCGCCGCGCCGCGGCCATCGGCACAAGTTGCCTGCCGCGGACCGGCCGCAGCCGGGCGGGGCGCCGGTGGCAATACCGTGTCACCGCGTAGCATCATGGCTGCAGAAGCTCCGGGAACCGGAATTCCGCGGGTTCTGCCGGCAATCCGATGCTGCCTGGCAAGCCCCCAAACGTGACGTCGCCATCGATTGGCGTCACCGTAATGAAACCGCGATTAAACCATCGAACATCGTCATCGATTGCTCCGCCATTGGGCTCCGACACCCGGTATCCGACGGCGGCGTCGTTGCTCCGGTCGTTCCAGGTCCAGTGCATTCGATAGAGGTTCTGTCGTGCGAGCGATGCATAGCGAATGCCCTTGATTGCGGCCACCGGCACCGGCACGTTGATATTCAGCGCAATGCCGCCTGGCAACACGTTGTCGCAACCTTGTTTTGCCGACAGTGCATCGATCGTGCGCACGACGATAGCGGCCGCTGTCGAGAACCCGTCAAGCGTGCTCCGGTAGGGAGGGTCCGCATCGCGCTCCGTCGGGTCGATGCCTGTGCTGATCGCAATTGCCGGTATACCCTCGTAGAGTGCGGCCAGCGTTGCGCCGAGCGTTCCCGAGTTGTGCACGCCTTCCTGTCCCAGGTTTGGTCCGAAGTTGGCACCCGCCACAAGGAGATCCGGCCGCTCATCCCGCAGGATCAGGTCGAGACCAGCCCTGACGGCATCGGTCGGCGTGCCGTCCACCGACCACACGTCCGGCATTTCTTGCACCACCCGGACTCGTGCGCCGATGTGGGTGTTCATCGCACCACCCTTGCCGCTTTGCGGTTCAAGCGGGCCCATCAGCGTCACGCGATGGCCGGCATCGAGCAGCGCTGCGCGGACCGACCGGATGCCGGGCGCGTTCCAGCCGTCGTCATTCGTCAACAGGATATTGAGCGAGCATTGCACAGGCGGCGTTGCCGCGGCGACGTCGGCAGCGGCAATTTCAGCGTGCGCGACGAGAAACAGGCCGGCGACGCAGGCAAGCCGGAGATGCCGGGCCCGGCGGTTCCAGTGACAGACCGGGCGCCAGACCGCCTCAGGTGCTGCAGGCCGCGTTATCGTCAATTTCGCATGGCCAGTGACCAGCAACTGCGAAAAAGCCAACAGAAACGCGGTAAAGCGCCGGAATCGACAAAAATACCGGCCTGCGAGCGAGGTTTTCGGGGACACGAGGCTGTTTGCGGCCGTACCACCCGCCCGCCGCTCTGGCAGCACGGTCGCGGCCGCGCACACCCACGACGGCCGGGTCTTCGTCCCCGCCCCCGGGGTCGGACTGGGATTCACGGCGTCAATCAACGGGATGCCTCATGCGGTCGATGATGACGGGAACCTGGGTTGCCGGGAACATCAGGAAATAGACGTACCCTGCGATCACGACATTGCCTTCGGGCAGCACAAGCGCCAGGACGATTGAGAACAGGCTGAACGCACAGGCAATCGCCCAGGCGTGCACCCGCAGTCGGGTGCGACGACATTCAACTTCGTTCAGCGCCAGCGTATCTGCATTCCGAATCGCCGCACTGTAGAGCAGGCTGACGAGTAACGACATGGCCGAGAAACCGCCTGAATAAAAAAGCAACATGTCGCGCAACTGGCTCTCTGATTCGATTTCAAAACTTGCAGCGAAGTAGCCATCGCTGAGCGTCGCGTAAAATTCCTCGAACATGATTCGCAGCGGATATACGTACACGAGCAGGACAAAGATCAGCGCCAGGCTCAGTACCAGCGTTTGGCGATTCTCCAGTCCGTAGCGTCGGCTCCATACCCGGTGCTGCAGCCAGAACATCATGATGATCGCAAAGCTGGTTGCAAAACCCGGAATCCGTTTGATCGCGACCATCATTTCGTCGTAATTCGTCGGAATCTCGTCGAAGGAAATAACGAGCATGGTCAGCACGAATGCGAACGCCGCGTCAATGAACGTATCGAGGCGGGTTACCTCCAGCCCACGCAATCGAAAGTTGCTTTCAACGGTGAGTCGGTCCAACTCGGCCTGTGTCCACAACTTGCTGGCGGCGGCATGCGTGCTCATCGCCTCACCCGGGGAGCCACGTACACGAACATCGTCAATAGCCCGCTGGCTTGATTGCGGTCCGGCCGAGATGTCGACAGGGTTTCTCTAACTACGGTCATTTGCCGATGCCCGAAGAAAGACGGTAGCGCCGCGTGCAATTGTCTCGAGTATCCTGATGTCCTTGATCGATTCGGGATCCACGGCCAATGGATCCCGGTCCAGGATGACGAGATCGGCCTGCTTGCCCGTAGTGATCGAGCCCTTGCGATCTTCCTCGAAGTATTGCCAGGCGGCCGTCTGCGTTATCGCGTTGAGTGCATCGCGAACGCTGGCGCGTTGATGCGCGCCGAGCACGAACCCGCTGCGTGTCTCGCGGTTTACGGTCGCCCATACGAGCCGCATCATGTCCGGTGGCACGATAGGCGAATCGTTGTGGATCGTGTACGGTACGCCACGATCCTCCGCCGAACGAATCGGACTGATATTCAGCGCGCGCTCGTCGCCGAAGCTCGCTCGATGCCAGTCGCCCCAGAAGAAGGGGTGAGCCGAGAAGAAGGAGGGTACACAGCCGAGTTCGCTGGCCCGATCGAGCTGGTCTTCGCGCATGAGCTGCGCGTGGATAATGACGGACCGATGGTCGGGCAATGCGGTTTTGTCGAAGGCGTCTTCGACGCCGTCCATCATCAGGTCGATGGCGGCATCGCCGTTGGCGTGCACAAGTATCGGCACTGCGTTGCCGAGCAGGACTGCCGCGATGGACTTGTAGGACTCCGGGTCCAGCGTCGGATACGCGACGTAGTCGGGGTCGGCGCCTTCGGGGCCTTCCGCATACGGCTCGCTGAGCCAGGCGGTGCGACCCTGCGGCGATCCGTCCAGCGAGAGCTTTGCACCGGCAACGCGGTAGCCGTGCGTGTACGTACTTTCGCTTCGAAACTGTTCGACAGCCTGCAGCGGATATTGGTTGAGGACCGGGTAGGCTGCAACGTCGATCGGGAGCGGCTGTTTCTGTGCGATCGACTTGAAGAATGCGATGCTGTCGGGGCTCACCGACGCGTCCTGCGCCGTCGTGATGCCGAAGCTGGCGTAATACCCGGCAGCCTTGCGCAGCTGGGACTCGAATTCTTCGGGGCTGCCTTTGGCCAGCTGACCCATGACGGCATAGGCGGCGGTCTCTTCGAGCACGCCGTTTGGCTCCTGGCTGGCCCCGGTCCGGCGTATGATGCCGCCCGGCGGGTTGGTGCTGCTTGCGTCGATGCTCACGGCATCCAGCGCCGCGGAATTCGCTACCGCAAGGTGCCCGGAGACGTGCAGGATGCCGACCGGGTGTTCGGTCGACACGCGATCAAGGTCCTCGCGGGTCGGGTGGCGACGCTCTTCGAGCAACGAATCATCGTAGCCGTAGCCCATGACCCACGCGCCCGGCGGTATTTCATTCGCGACAATGTCGGCGCGCAGCTGCTCGACGATATCCTCGATCGATACGACAGGACCAACCGGCGGAGGCGACAGGTTGACGAGGCTCAACAGGCGCGCGGTAAATCCGAAGTGACCATGCGCATCGATCAGGCCGGGGAGCAACGCCTGGCTACCGAGCTCCTCGATGCGGGTGTCGGGGCCGATCAGCGCCTCCGCCTCTTCATCATCGCCTACGAAAACGATCCTTTCGCCGCGGATTGCGACTGTTTCGGCGCTCGGTTGGCCGGGGTCCATTGTGAGTATGCTGCCGCCCCGGAAAACCCTGTCGGCGTATTCCCCGTCGGGCAGCGCGGGTTCGACCGGTTGTTCGCAGCCCGCCAATACCGCAATCGTGATCAGTCCGAGGCACGTCGTCGACATCGGGGCGATAGTCATGACGGATCGCCCGCGCCGCTGAATCGCGCTTCCGAGCGCTGTTTCAAAGCTTCGGCCAGTCGATTGAAATTCTTGAGTACCCAGCCGCCCTGGCTGCGATAGAGTTTGCCCGCAATCCAGCCGTCAAACGTATCGCTGGTCTGGTAGCTGCAGCGGTGATCGTCGATCGGGGTCACCTTCTGCGTCCGATACGCATTGAAAACGGACTTGTGCAGCATTTTCGGCAGGCGCCAGGCAACTTCGCGCGGTGGGTTGAAGATTTCGAGCACGAAACTTTGCTTCATCAGCTTGTCACCACGCGGAATGTACAGGTCGACACCGGACCCGATTTCGAGCGTAGACTCGGCACGCACGGTAAACGGGTTCCATTCCGGGTAGCCGTCGAGGTCCGTCAGTATGTCCCAGACAATATCCGCCGGCGCGTTGATGACGACCGGCTGCAAAGTTATCGTGTGCGTCGACATGCGAACCCGGCGGCCCTGCTATTACCAGGGCGCTTCAGTACCGCCATCGAGTTCGATGACTTTGCCGCTGATCCACGATGCCGCGGGCGACGCCAGAAACACCGCCAACGCCGACACGTCGTCGACCTCGCCGAGGCGCTTCAGCGGTATCGCCGCGACGATATGGTCGCGCATCTCGGGCGTCATGTACTTCGTCAGCGCCGCGGTCGCGATCGGGCCGGGTTCAATTGCGTTGACGCGTACATCGGGCGCGAAGTCCTGCGCAAGCAATCGTGTCATATGGCTGACGGCCGCTTTAGCTGTGCCGTAGGCGCTGAATTTCCTCTGCCGCAGTCGCGCGGCCATTGAAGAAATGTTGATTATGCTGCCGTCGTTTGCGTTCTTGAGATGTGGCAGTGCGGCGCGCGACAGATCGAACGCGGGCACGACGTTCCACGTGAGCGTCGCCTCGAAATCGCCGGCGCTCGTCTTCAGCGGATCGTTCGGCCCGGCGCCGCCGGCGTTGTTCACGAGGATCGAAAGCCCCCCGAGTTCAGCGACACACGTGTCCACGAGTTCCTGGCGCGCGGCCTCGGACGCAACGTCACAGCTTACTGCCAGCGATTTTTGACCCAGGTCGCGAATGGCAGCGGCGACGGTGTCGACATCCTTTTTGGTCCGGGATGCGCAAACGACATCGGCGCCGGCTTCGGCCATGGCCAATGCGATACCCTTGCCAATGCCGCGTCCGGCCCCCGTTACCAGCGCCGTGTGTCCGTCCAGGCGGAATTTACTGGCGATGCTCATGGTCGTTTCCCCTGACAGGATGTAGAATTTATTTTGCGTAATTGTGAGACAATCTTATCAACGAGAGGGCAAATAAACAACGCAGATAGTTATTATATTCGTAGTAACAATGACAAAATGATACGAAAATGAATCCGACAGACCCCAACTGGCATTCCGCAATAGAGCCCCCCCGCGCGGTCGCTGACGCGGCCGATATCGACTGGGACCAGACCAGCGACCTCGTCGTTGTCGGCTGGGGCGCGGCCGGAGCCGCGGCGGCGCTCGAGGCCCGCGAGCACGGCCTGCAGGTACTGGCACTCGATCGTGCCAAAGGGGGTGGCGCGACGGCGTTGAGTGGCGGCGTCGTGTACGCGGGCGGCGGCACGAGCACCCAAAAGGAAGTTGGCGAAGCGGATACGCCCCAGGCGATGTTCGACTACCTGAGCCTCGAGACCCAGGGCGTCGTCAGCGACGCCACGCTGATGAAGTTTTGCGAGGACAGTCCTGGCAACATCGATTGGTTGAAGGATCACGGCGTGAGATTTTCAGGGCCGGTCTGGAAGAAGAAAACGTCGTACCCGAACGTCAAGTATTTTCTCTATCACTCCGACAATTCACTGTTGCCGAGATACCGGGCCGTCGCCAGGCCGGCTGCGCGCGGCCATCGTGGCGTCATCCGGAAAGGAAGGAGCGCGGTCAATCTAGGCGTCTCGATCATCGGGCCGATGACGGCCTCGGCGCTTGCCAAAGGTGTGCAGTTGCACACCAAGACAGAGGTCCGGCAGCTGGTCGTCGACAAAGAGGGTCGCGTCATCGGCGTCAAAGCCCTGCAGCTCGTCGCCGGCTCCGACGAGTACCGGCGCCACGACCGGTATCTCTGGCTTGCCACACTTGTCGGCAAGGTGTATCCGTTCTTTCTTCCGGGCGGACGATTCGCGAAAAAACTCGCTCGCCGCTACTCGGCGAAAGCCGCCGCCATCGAAGCCGACCAACGTCACGTTCGATTCTACAGGGCACGGCGCGGCGTTGTGCTCAGCGCGGGCGGCTTTATCTTCAATCGAAAAATGGTGGATTACTATTGCCCGAAGTTTCGCCGCGGTATGCCGCTGGGAACGCCCGCCGACGATGGCGGCGGGATCCGGCTGGGTGAAAGCGTCGGTGGCAGGACGGATCGCATGGAGCACGGCACGGCATGGCGTTTCATAAATCCGCCGCTGGCCTGGTCGCAAGGGATCATCGTCAATGCCAAAGGGGAGCGTTACGTCAATGAATCCTGCTACGGTGCGACCATCGGTGATGCGATGGTCGAGCACAATGGAGGCAAAGGCTGGTTGATCCTCGATGCCAGGCTCGTCTGGCAAGCCTGGCGACAAAGCACTCCGCGGCAGGTCCTGCCGTTCCAGTGGCAGCTTGCGGCTCTGAACATGTTGTTCGGCAAGAAGAAATTTTCGACCATTGACGACCTGGCCAAGCATTACGGATTCGACAGGGATACGCTTGCGGCGACGATCGATGCCTACAATCGAACAAGCGAAGGCGCGCAAGAGGATGCTTTTGGTAAGGCGCCCGAAGATATTCCGGGACTCGAGGCACCGTTTCACGTCATCGACGTATCGCTGGACGCGAGACTGCTGCCGTGTACGGTGCTGACGATGGGTGGTCTCGTGATCAATGAGGAAACCGGCGAGGTCCGGCGGGACGACGATTCCGTGATCAGTGGACTTTACGCCGCGGGACGGACGGCCGTCGGCATCCCGTCAAACCTCTACATGAGCGGATTGTCAATTGCCGACTGCATTTTCTCGGGCCGGCGAGCGGCGCGCCACGCGGCCGGTGTGCACTAACGCCCGCTGTTAATGCGAAGCTATTGCTGCGCGTCGTCGTCCGCGCACACATCGCCCAGCGGTACCGTCGTCTCGCAATCGTAAGTGAGTCGCCCGCGATGACCGAGCTGGCGATCGAGATAGTCGAGCAATGCCGGCGGCGCCATTCCGGGTGCCGCATCCTGCTGCAGTGATTCCAGCGACCTCGGGAAGTCTGCCCAGTCTCTCGGCGCCCGCCATCCGGGAGGCGGCATGATCGTAGAGCGCGTGCCGCTGACGGGATAGATGGCCCGCCAGTCACGAATCTTAGTGGCCAGTCTTTTGACGACATCCGGGAATTGATCCGCCAGGTTGCTGAACTCGTAGGGATCCTCGCTGATCCTGTACAAATGATTGACGACCCTGGACGTCAGCTGATCCTGTTCCACTTCCTGGATCAGTTTCCATTCGTCATTGAAAATCGTCAGGTTGAACTGGCCGTAATTTGGCGTCTCGGATGCAAAAAAAACGAATTCCTTGCGCGGCGCGGGACGCCCTTCGAGGATCGACGGCAGCAGACTCCTGCCGTCCAGCGGGAAGCGACTCCCCGTTTCGATTCCGGCGGCGTCGGCCAGGGTCGGAAACACGTCCATGACCGTCATGACGTCAGTGAGTTGCTTGCCGCGTGGTACCCGAGCGGGCCAGCGCAACACGGAAACGACTCGAATTCCGCCTTCAAAGACTTCGCCCTTGCCGCCGCGGAGCGGCGCATTGTCAGCGCCGCCAACGGAGTATGCGGCACCGCCGTTGTCGCTCATGAAAAAAACGATCGTGTCGTCAGCGAGCCCCTCATCGTCGAGGGTATCGAGCACCTGGCCGATCGCCTGGTCCATGGCGTCGACGACGGCCGCGTACAACGGCCGTGCGCTCGGCACACCGCGGTCTCTGGCGCGCTGACGCGTCAGGTCGGTTTGTTTGCTGCGCGCCGGCTCGAGATCGGTGTTGATGTCCCGGTACTTTTCCACCAGGTCGTCCGGAGCGGCCAGCGGCGTGTGCGGAGCCAGAAACGGCAGATAGATAAAAAACGGCCTGTCTCGGTCACGCTCCCGAATGTAGCGTGACACTTCATCCGCAAGCAGAAATGTTTCGTAGCCCTGATCGTCGATGGTCTCGCCGTTTCTTTGGAAGTCGGTGCCTCCCTGGTTCGCGAACGGCGGAAAATAGCCGACTTCGGTATGCAGGTGCCCGTAAAAATGCTCGAAGCCGCGCTCGTTGGGATGAAATCCCTGTTGTGAGTGGCCGAGATGCCACTTGCCGACGATCGCAGTCTGATATCCGTCAGCCAGGAAGCTTTCCGACATGAAGCGCTCGTCCGGATGAATGCCGATCGAGTCCCACGGCAGAATGACACCGTACGCGACACCTAGCCGCATGGGATTTCGTCCGGTCATTAACGCTGCCCGCGTTGGCGAACAAATGGGCGTCGTGTAGAAACGATTGAGTTCGATGCCTTCGGACGCCAGTCGATCGAGCGACGGTGTGTCGATATCGCCGCCGTGGAAGCCGACATCTCCCCAGCCGAGATCATCCGCGACGATCACGACGACATTGGGTTTACCGTCGGCGTGGCACGCCAGCGCAAACACGCTTGTTAACAGTACCAATAATTGGCGCACGTGAGCCTCCATTGCATGCTCTCGAGTTTGGCGATCCCGAAACCACAGGATTCTGCATGTCTAGCGCTACGCCGGCTCAGTGCTGCAGGCCTACTGGCCGGGCGCGCCCGGAATTCCTGCCACGTAAAGTCCCGCCGTCATACCGCCGTCGATGACCAGCTCGGAGCCGTTACAATACGAGCTGTCGCTAGACGCCAGGAACAACACGGCAGCGGCAATTTCGGCAGGTTCGCAGCCGCGCTGTTGTGGAACAAACCGGAATCGAGTCGCAAGGTCCTCCTGCGACAGCCCCTGCGGGTTGGTCATAGGCGTATTGACACCGCCCGGCATTACGCAATTGACACGGATACCGTAGGGTCCGAGCTCCAGGGCCGCAGTTCGGGTGAGCCCGCGAATCGCAAACTTGCTTGCCGCGTAAGCACCGGTGCCGTTGTGCGGCAAGACCGCAGACGATGATGACAGGTTCACGATAGCGCCTGAGCCCGCGCTTTTCATCGTCGGGATGACCGCGCGCAATCCCAGAAAGCTGCCTGTGACGTTGATATCGAGCAACTTGCGGAACAACACGGGATCGGTGTCTTCCAACGTGGCGAACGCGAGGATTCCTGCGTTGTTGACCAGTACGTCGATGCGACCCGTGTCGGCCAGCGTGCTGTCGACCACCTTTTTCCAGCCATTTTCATCGGATACGTCGAGGTAAACCTTTGTTGCCCTGTCGCCGATGCGTCGTGCCGTCTTATCCAGGTCCTCGTCAAGAATGTCAGTCAGGACGACAGTGGCACCAGCCGCGGCCAGCGACTCCGCAACGGCGGCACCGATGCCCCGCGCGGCGCCCGTGACAATCGCCGTCTGGCCTTCGAGCTTTTTGATTTCACTCATAGCTGCTTCGCCACCGTGCGCGCGGCTGAGAAGAAGCACACCCGGAGTGACCGACCGCACCCGGTTTCCTGTTGCTCGATTTTGCGGATCCAGGCCGAGAATGCGCGCTGGTCTCTCGTCCAATCATCGTCGACAGCCGCTGCTTGCAGCCGCGCTGCGACGCCATTATTGGCACAAAGCGGCAGCGGAATCAAAGGCCGGGAAGCCGACATTCGCAGGCCGTCCCGCCGTCTCGCTTTAGCTAGAAATAAATCACGGTGTCTAAGAAACATTTTATAATCAAATAGTTATACAGGTAAGCAATATCTTGCAAATGCGAGATACCTGTGTATAATGCTCGTCAATGCTCTCACACAGTTACAGGAGTAATGACCATGAGCAAGTTCGAAGAGATGAAGAAGAACGTAGCGGTTCGCGGCAAATCGCTGCTCGCCGCGGTTGCCGACATCCTCGAGTCGGTTACGAAGCAGAACATCGCGTTCGCCAACGAGTTCGCGGGATTTGCCGTTGAGCAGGTTCGTCTGCCGACGCAGGCTGACGGTCTGGCCGATTATCGGAGCCGCAGCAAGGCTGCCTATGCGAAGCTGGGCACGACGCTGAAGCATCACGGCAAAGACCTTATTGCGGTGGTCCGTGAAGTCCCGGGCCAGGTAAAAGGCGCATTGAAAGCGGAAGCGCAAGCCCCGACGCACGCAAAAAAGGTTGCCAAGAAGTCAACCAGGAAGGCAAAGAAGCTCCAAGGGAAAGCAGCGTAGCGCCACTGCTTTAATTTAATGTTGCTCAAGGCGCAAGGGGCCGGTGCAAGTTTTTGCACCGGCCTTTTCTTATCTGGTCGGATAAAGGATGATCGCTCGCCAATCGGTTTCAAAAAAATGCAGCGCTACTCCGAGTCATCGAGCGTCGACAGAAACAGCTCGCGAATCTTCGGCTTTGGTATTTTCCCGGCCGGATTCCGCGGCAGCGGATCCTCGACGATCGCAATGATCTTCGGGATCTTGTAGGCCGCCAGGTGTTTGCCAAGGAAGTCCTCAATCTCTGCGGCATCGGTTGACTCGCCGTCACGCAGCCGCACCATGGCGACGAGTTTCTCGCCGAGACGATCGTCAGGAATACCGAATGTGACGTCTTCGAGAATCGACGGGTGCTCGGACAAGACGCGTTCTATCTCCGCGCAGTAAATATTCTCGCCGCCGGATATCACCATGTCGGTTTGCCGGTCCACGATGTAAAGACGCTGCTCCTCGTCGAGATAGCCGACGTCGCCGGTGCGGAACCAACCGTCCTTGAAGCACTCGGCGTTGGCCTCCGGCCGGTTGTCATAGCCGGACATCACGGTCGCGCCGCGAACGCAAATCTCGCCCGTTTCCTTGGTACCCGCCCATTTGCCGTCGTTTTTCATGATTCGGATTTCTGACGTGGCGACGGCCTTGCCGGCACTGGATGGCAAGGCGAGGAATTCTTCGCCGATTGTTAAGGCGATCGCGCCGTTCGTCTCGGTCATCCCGTAGCCGGTGCCGATAACGGCGGCGGGAAACGCCTTCTTGAGCGCGTCGAGCAATGGTACCGGGGTCGCCTGGCCGCCAATGGACAGTGCGGACAGCGAGGACAGGTCATATTTCTCACGGTCCTTGACCTGCAACAGGTCCCAGTGCATCGTCGGCACGCCCGGAAACACCGTGATTTTTTCGCGTTCAATGAGCTGCAATGTCGATTCAGCGTTCCAGCGACGCATGAGAACGACCTTGCCACCCTGCGCCAGGCTCGGTAAAAGCACGGAGTGACAGCCGCTGACATGAAACAGCGGAAACATCAGCAGCGTGCAGGTCTGCGGACGGTTGGCTGCCAGTGTCTGCAGGTCGATGCCGAGTAGCGCCGCCATCTGCGCACCGATCAACGCGTTCGAAAACTGGTTCGTTTTCAGCGCTGTCATGACCCCGCGATGAGTCAGCACCGCGCCCTTGGGCCGGCCGGTGGTCCCCGACGTGAACAGGATCAGTGCGGGATCTTCAGGGTCGCAGGCCGTGGTCTGCAATTCCATGTTGCCTGCGGCAGCCAGGATGCCGTCGAGAAATCCGCTGCCTTTCTCGTCGCCCTCAGGCACGTCTGTTACGAGGCGCGGAATATCGGCGGCCGTCGTGTCATCGAGGCCTTCGGCGCAGCGTCGGTCGGTAACGGCGAGCGTGCAACTGGTGGACTCGAGGCAATAGGCGATTTCGCCGGCTTTGCCGCGGCTGTTGACCAGTACGGCGACGGCACCTAACGACGTGATGGCCAGGAATGAAACGATCCATTCGGGCGCGTTGCGCATGACGATGGCCACGCGGCTGCCGCGACGGATATCATACTTATCCCGAAGGTGGGCCGCCAATGTCGCTGCTTGCGCAGTTGCGTCCGAGTACGTCAGACGGCGCCCCTCGTAGACGACGAGGGTCTTGTCGGCAAAGTGCGGCAATGTTTCGTAAAGGCTGCTGAGGTAGGCCGGCGTATCGCGAAATACGCGGCACGGAACGCCGTTCACCTCGATCTGCACGAATTCAAACGGGCCGCCCGGCCCGGTCAGTTTCTCGATGATACTGTCTGTCATGGCTGTAGTAGTCCGGGTTCGTCGGCAGCGCCTGCCGGTAAAAGACACAAATCGCAGTCAATTTAGCAAAAATGATGCGAGATTGCTCATTTTCCCGCTAAAATATCGCGAAATGCGTAATTTTTTAAGACAGAACTACGAATTCGCCTGTGCTCAAAAGGCCCGTAGCATGCAGAAACATCGCTTAGGCGCCTCCCACGCACTGGTGTTTCTATTGCTGTCATCCTGTGCCACCGATCATGCCTACCGGGCACAGCTGTACCGCACGGAAGGCGGCATTCCGCATATCGTTGCACCGGATTTTGCCAGCATGGCGTATGGTACGGGCTACGCAGCCGCAGAGGACAATATCTGCCTGCTGGCCCGGCATTTCCTGCGACTGCGCGCACGCCTGTCGCAGCACTTCGGTCCCCTCGACGGCAATCTCGACAGTGATTTTTTCTACCAGCTCATGATCGACGAGGGCCGCTATTCACTCGACGCCGACCCCGAATTCGAAGTGATGTTCCGTGGGTACGCGGCGGGGTACAACCGCTACCTGCGGGATACCGGCGTCGAAAACCTGCCGGACCCCGGCTGCAGGGGTGCAGGCTGGGTGCGAGAGATTACTGCGCAGGATTCACGGAATGCGCACCTCAATCCGTTCTTCCTCGCGGCTTTCAAGGACATGGTGATTGCGGCGCAACCGCCCGGCGACGGTGCTGGCGCCGGCCCGGCGGAGCCACTGGCGGCCGGCGTGGCGGATCGAATAACAGCAACGTATTTCACCAAGGGCAGCAACGGCGTGGCGATCGGCCGTCAGGGTGCGGCATCCGGCAAGGCCTTGTTGTTCGCCAATCCTCATCTCGAATGGCGCCCGGACCTGCGGCTCTATCCAATGCACCAGATCATTCCCGGCGTGATCAACCTGCTGGGCGCCAACCTGTTCGATCGTGCCAGCGTAGGGTTCGGCACAAACGGCTACATCGCCTGGACCAATACGGTGTCGACGGCCCGGCGATTCACGTTTTACCAGCTGGAGCTCGTTCCCGGTGACCCCGAAAGCTACCTGTTCGACGGCCAGCCGAGAAAGATGCGACGTCATCAAGTGACCGTTCCCGTCAAGAGCGACGGCGGTGCCGTGACGAACCAAACTCGCGTTTTCTTCAAGACGCATTTTGGCTACCTGATTGGCAGCTTCCCGTGGAATCACGACGTTGCCTTTGCATTGCGGTTGACCGACGAGGAGAACCGTGCCGTCAATGGCGCAACCAGCCAGTCCTACCAGGCCCAGACCGTGCGCGAACTGCTCGAGGTGCATCGTCGCCACCAGTACACCACGGTCAACCTGATCGCAGCCGATTTGCACGGAGAAGTTCTGTACGGTGACCTCGGAGCCGTTGCCAACCTGAGCAACCAGCAGCTCGACGCTTGCCGCCAGGCATCGGGCAGAGCGCTTGATGGGTCGCGATCCGACTGCCAGTGGCAGGACAGTGCTGATGCGGTGGCCGCGGGCATCCTGCCGCCGTCTTTCGCCCCATACCTGATTCGCGACGATTTCGTCACCAATTCCAACGACAGCTACTGGCTGGCTAACCCGTCCGCACCGATTGCAGGCATCGCCGACATCTACGGCAGGATCGCGACCGAGCGAACCTTGCGCACGCGTTCCGGCCTGCAGATGGTGCTGCAACGATTGGCGGGGTCCGATGGCAGGCCTGACCGCGGTTTCACGCTCGACACCCTGGTTGGCGTCCTGATGAGCAACCAGAGCATGGCCGGCAATCTTATCCGGAATGACCTGGTGACACTGTGTACGCTGAATCCGCAAGTCATGCTCGCCGATGGCGATCAGGTTGACCTTACGCCCGCATGCCGGGTGCTCGCCGAATGGGACGGGCACGCAAGCGTGGACAGCCGTGGCGCCCACCTGTTCCGCGAGTTCATGCGTGAAGCCAATGCTCTCGCAGGCCCCACCTCCTGGCCGCGGGTCCTGCCGGCCTCTTTGGATTACGAGGTTTCGTTCGACCCGCAGCGGCCGGTCGCAACACCCTACGGATTACGGACGGACGCCAATCCCAATGCCCTGATCGCACTCGCGAGGGCGACACAGAAACTGGACGCGGCGGCGATCGACCTGGACGCGCGCCTCGGCGATATTCAGGGTGTCTGCCGCAACGACGCGTTCATTCCACTGGGCGGTGGCCCCGAGATCGAAGGCGTATTCAACAAAATGGAGTTCGACTTCGCCGGCGCGGCGGGCTATCCAGAGGTTACGGGCTCCAGCGGCAGCTGGTACATGGCAACCGAACTCTCGGATGATGGTCCCAGCGCAAAAGGCATCCTCAGCTATTCAGTCTCCGCCAACCCGGAATCGCCACATTACTCGGACATGACCCGGCGCCTGTCCGAAAACGAGTTCCTCGACCTGCCGTACACGGAATCCGAAGTCCGGGCCGCGGCACTTGAATCAAGGACCCTGGTCGAGGGCGTCGGCAATTGCAGGGACGACCGCTGGCGGCGATTCGCGAGCCTCAATTTCGACGACGAACATCACTGTGTCCGGTATTTCAAGGATCTCGCGGCAAAGCGCCTGGTCGACTTCGCAACCGCCCGCTGAGTTCGCCGGCACAGCTGCTGGTTGTAAGCGTCCAGTCGTCTTTTCTAACGCGTCCGGTTTTCATACAGCTGCGCTTCATATACCCGACCGGCCGCATAGTAAAACGCCATCCCCAGCAAATAAGTCACCATTCCGGCCAGGAGTCCGTAACGAATCGCCGACTTTCCGAAGAATGGGAGCAGCGCGTCCGAGATAATGCCGACCAGGACAGGACCGAGGCCGAAACCCAGCAGGTTCATGAACAACAGCAGCACCGCACACGCAAGCGTCCGTTGGCCCGGCGCGACGAGTGCCTGCACCGCTACATACGTTGGTGCAGCCCACCAGCTGCCGACGAACGCGGCGACGGCGTAGATCAGCACCGACACGGGTAACACGAATTGTCCGAGTTGAAACACATGTTGCTCAGGCCATACAAGAAAAAGAGACATCAGTGGCAACGAAACCAGCAGGCTGAGCGCCGGTACCCATACGCGCCACTTCTTGTCCCTGCGGCTGAGGCGGTCACAAAGCCAGCCGCCGAACAGCGACCCGATCAGCCCGGCGCTGGTCGCAACAACGCCGACAATCATGCCGGCCTGGACAAGGCTCATGCCGTAAACCCGAATCAGGAAGCTCGGGGTCCAGTAGCCGAGGCCGTAGCCGGCCATCGCCGCAAAACTGCAGCCAAGGATCGTGTATCGCATGGCAGGCAGCCGCCACATCTGCTGCATCGTCTGCCACATGTTTGTATCAACAGGAGCGGACTTATGAACGGCATCCCAGGCGCCACGCTGCGGTTCCTTGATCGTGAAACGTATAAGGAGCGCGAGCAACAGGCCCGGCGCCCCTACGACGACGAACGCCATCCGCCAGCCGAAGCTCTGAGCGATGTAGGCTCCGCCGACCAGAGCCAGCAATGAACCAATAAAGGTTGCACTGGAGAATATCGCCATCGCCGTTGCCCGATGCTCGGGCGCGTAGTAGTCGTTGACCATCGATTGCGAAGGCGGAACACCTCCTGCTTCACCGACGGCAACGCCGATGCGTACGAACAGCAATTGCCAGAACGTTGCCGCGAACCCGCACAGCACCGTCATCAGGCTCCATGTGCCCGCGGCGATGGCGAGAATATTCCGGCGGACGCTGCGGTCAGCCAACGCTGCGATGGGAATCGCGAGCGTCGCGTAGAACAGTGCGAACGCGAAGCCGTAGAGCAGCCCCATCGCGGTATCGCTGACACCGAACTCGGCCTTGACCGGCTCCACGAGAATGGCCAGCAGCTGTCGGTCGATGAAGTTGAAGACGTAGGTGACGGTCAGCACGGCGAGTGCGTAATTCGCGTGACCCCTGCTTATTGGCATGACGCTCCCCCAAGAAAAAGCCGGCCTCAAGAGGCCGGCTTTCTGGCAATCCGCGAGTACCGGACGCGGCCTACTCGTAGCGGTAGATCAGGTCGAGCCCGTAAGTTGCGGGTTCGCCGACCTGACCTACGTTCAGGCCGATTGATGGGCCGTAGTTGAACGAAAAGGCGTTATAGTCGTCGTCGGTCAGGTTGCGACCCCAGATTCCGATACTCAGCGATCCGTTGCCGAACGCAATTTCGTTCAGTGCCAGCCTGGCGTTGATCAGTGTACGCTCATCCTGAGGCCGTTGCTGGAAGACTACCGGCGTGTCCGGAATGCTGTCACCGTCGGTATCGTATTGGGCGGAGTTCAATGCGATGGAATACCCTTCCTCCTGCCAGACCCCGTTGATATTGAACTGCAACAGACCGTTCGTGAGCTCGGCAATCGTCCAGTCCGCATTGAAGGTGAGCTGCGTATCCGGATTCGATCGCTTCGCGAGTTCCGTCGTCTGCAGAACGGCACCACCACCGGCCTGGCTGACGAAGACTGGCGGGAATTCCTCGAAGTCCCCGTCGGTCAGCGCAAGGTTAAGCGACAGCAACAGGTTGTCGGTCGGGAGCAGGGTGAACTCCACCTCGAGCCCGGTCCGGTCGGCCTTACCGGCATTCGAAGTCTTGCTCGTCACGGTACCGTCAGGCCGTGCAAGGACGGTGGAGACCTGCAGGTCGTCGTAGGTGTAGGCGAAGTAGGTGGCGTTGAGGCGTGCGCGCCCGTCCCAAAGGTCCGACTTTATGCCGACTTCAAAATTGTCGATGGTTTCCTCGTCGAACTGGTCGGCCGTGTCGTCGACATCGTTGAATGCCTCGCCATTGAAACCGCCGCTACGATAGCCCGTCGAATAGGTGATGAAGCCATTGACGGTATCGGAAAAGTTGTAGGCGAGCGTCAGCTTGCCGCTGGTATTGGTAAAATCCTTGCTGAACGAGCGGCCGAATACGTTGGCATCCTCAGGTTGTGAGCCGGCATCGGCGTTGTCGGCATAAGTCACCGCCGGGCTTTGACCGGCAAAAATTGGCCCAAAGAAACCGAACGGATTGGCCGAAGAACGCCAGAGGTAGGTTATGTCCTTTTCTTCCCTCGTATAGCGTATGCCGCCCGTAATGGAAAAGGGGCTGTCGACGGTCGGGAACCACGTGCCCTGTGCATAGAGCGATGACGCCGTCGTCTGGTTCTCGTAGTCAGCGGCCGACGTGAATGCAATCGGGAAGAGTGCCGTCGAATTGTTCTGCCGCTTGCCTTCGTCATCGTAATAATAAAGGCCGACGGCGTATTCGAGTCTGTCGGTGGTGCCGACCATTTGCAGTTCCTGGCTGAACTGTTCGTGATCGGTGACCTGGAAGGTCGAAAACGTTTCGGCACGGCCGCGCGCATTGATTGCGTTGACCAATGCCTGGCCCGTCGCAAACTCAGTAGCCCCCGGAATCGCCGGTGAAACGCTGTCGAAAAACAGCCCGCCGATCGTCAACAGTGTGAGGTCCGCAATAACGCCGTTCGTCAGGCCGCCTGCGCCCGGGCGCACCGAATTGTCGATGCCGTCGAGATCGGATTCGTTGCGGTTGTCTGTCTGCCGGAAGCCGGTGGTCGACTTGAATTCGACGTCACCGAACGCGCCCATGTCATCCCGGTTCCAGGTCAGGATCAGCGAATGGCCGTCGATTTCGTTGTTTGAAACGTGTGCCGAGTCGGCGGATCCGAAGTCCTGGCGCAGGGATGACCGGTCGCGCGTGAATTGGGCGCGGCCGGCGGCGTTCCATTCCAGGTAGTCGGTAATCCACTGGTTGTATTGTTGCACCTCTGGCGCGAAGAAAGCGGGGCCGAGGAATGGCAGGAATTGTTGCGTCTGCGTTAGCGCAGCTACGCGGTCGGCGTTGCTGTTGATACTTACATTCGTCGGAAAACCCGGTGCCGCAAGTACACCGGCGCCGAACGGGTTCATACCGACGTTCTGGATTGCCTGTGTATTCTCGTTGTCGATCTCCGTGTGATCGAAGGCGTAGTCCGCGCGAAAATTGTCGCTGGGCTCCCAGCTCGCGGCAAAGCGATATCCGAGCCGGTCAATGTTTTCGAATCCGGGCGAATTGGGATTGGTGTTCTTGTACAGTTCGTCGCGCTCGCGTTTTTGCACCGAGAACGCGGTCGAAAAGGTCTCACCGATGGCCGGCAGGTCAAGGCGCAAGCGATATTCCTGCAGGCCGTCACTGCCAGCCGTCGCCTGGCCCTTGAAGTTCAGCTCGCCAGCCGGTCGCTTGGTGATGAAATTGATCGCGCCACCCGTGGAATTTCGCCCGTAAAGGGTCCCCTGTGGCCCGCGAAGAATCTCGACGCGCTGCAGGTCGAACGAGTCAACACCCAGGCCGGTCGCCTTGCCGAGATAGACGCCGTCAATGTAAATGGCGTTCGCGGGATCGATCGACAGGTTGTTCGGGCTGCCCGCGCCGATACCACGAATGTTGACGGAGATATTGCCGCGCGAGGACGGCGCTTCGTAGCCGGTCAGTCCCGGCGACGAGGAGAACATATCCTGGATGTTCTTGATGCCGCGGTCTTCGATCATCGTCTCCGACAACGCGGTAATCGAGATCGGTACTTCCTGCAGGTTTTCCTCGCGTTTCTGCGACGTGACGACAATTTCTTCGATTGCGTAGGACGGCTCGGAATCCTGGGCAACAGACGGCAGCGGGGCAACGATTGCCAGCGCGCTGAATATCGCAGCGGACGTCAGAACACGCAATTTACGCGACATTCCGGAATTGAGATCCATTGGTTTTCCCCCATTCGTTGAATTCGGGCGGTGTTCGGGTGACCAGTCGCAGGCTTGTACGGCGCCGGGTACTGGCGAATTGACCCCATCGATCAGCCCCGCATACTACCTTATGCGCAGTTTTAGTCAACTTTTTTTGCGAATTTTATGCCTTAATCCCGGTATCTATTGCAGATTTGTGGCATAATCTGCTGCAAATTCTGCGCATTTTGGTATTCTTGCCAGTCCGGAGCTGCAGAGGCCGGGGAGAGAGTTGTGATGTTGAACGTGCTTTTAGTCGTTGCATTGGTCGTTGTCACGATATGGCTCATCGTCCGGCTGTTCTTTCGTGCGGCGGACCACTCGGCGTTTGCCAGGGGCGGGCTTTTCAGGACGCATGGCGACGGCAAGCCGAGCCCGGAAATCGCGGAAATCCATCGTCGCATCGACGCCATGGCGAAGGAGATGCAGGCAATACCCCTGCGTGAGCAAACAGCGGCGTTGCGGCGAATGATGGACGAAGGAATGCTCGGCGCGCCGATATCAGCGAACGAACTCGGCGTAGAAACGCTCAAGACCGATGCGGGTGGCGTTCCTGCGGAGTGGGTGATGGCGCCGGGCGCGGACGGCGACCGACGACTCCTGTACATACATGGCGGCGGCTTTTACGCCGGCAGCGCAGTGAGCGCGCGCATGCTTACCGCCAAACTGAGTGCGCTTGCCGGTGTTGCCGTACTTGCCATCGACTATCGCCTCATGCCCGAAAACCGGCGCATGGACTCGGTTACCGACTGTCAGCGCGCCTACCGCTGGATTATCGAAAACGGTCCGGACGGCCCCGGCGAGGCGCACCAGTTGTTCGTTGCCGGTGATTCGGCCGGCGGCAGCCTCGCACTGATGTTGTCGGCGTGGGCAAGAGACGAAGATTTGCGGCGCATGGACGGCGTTATCGCGTTTTCGCCTTCCACGGACTCGACGCTCGAGGGCAAAAGTTTTCGCGACAATATCGATACCGATCCACTGCTCGGGCCGTCGCTACGCTCGTTCGCGCGCATGCCGCCGACGATGAAAGCACTGGTCGCGTTGACCCTGGGTCGAATCAACCCAAGGAATCCGTTGGTATCGCCGCTGTTTGGCGAGTTGCACGATCTCCCGCCGACGCTGATCCAGGCCAGCGATTGCGAGATGCTGATCGACGATGCCAAACGTTACGTCAATAAGGCCGTGGAACAGGGATCCCCTGTCGAACTGCAAACTTGGCCAGGAATGGTGCACGTCTTCCAGATGTTCTGGCATGTGCTCCCCGAGGCAAACGAGGCGCTGAAGAACGCCGCAAAATTCATCAAGACCGTCACTAAGGCGGGTCAGCGCCGCGTCGACAAGACGGCCGAAGACAGCGCACGCAAACAACGAGCTATAGTGTAAGTACAGCGCATCTCAGAATCGCCTTCGAGATCGGTTCTGGCAATGGCGGCCGCACACTAAAAAATACTTCAAGACAAAGAGCAGAGCCATGTCCACATTCGACGATGTAACACAAGCCATCCATGACGCGCCAGACGGACCGCAAATCGGCGCATTTTTCGATTTTGACGGCACGATCATGGCCGGGTTCTCAGCGACCGAGTTTTTCAAGGAGCAAATCAAGCGCGGCGAGATGTCCGTGAATGACTTCGTCGAGACGGTATCGACGATCGGTAGTTTCAGCCTGGGGAAGATCGGATTTTCCGGTTTGATGACTGCCAGCGGAAAACTGATGAAAGGTGTGACGGAAGAGAGCTACATCGAATTCGGCGAGGAGGTCTACGAAAAGCAGATTGCGAAGCTGATCTATCCCGAATCACGGGCGATGGTCAAAGCGCATCTCGACAAGGGCCATACTGTCGCCATCGTGTCGTCGGCGACACCGTACCAGGTAGGCCCGGCAGCTCGGGACCTCGACATCGAGCATGTGCTTTGCAGCCAGATGGAGGTCAAGGACGGTGAATTCACGGGAGGCATCATACGCCCGTTGTGCTTCGGGGAAGGTAAAGTCATCGCTGCCGAAAAGCTGGCGCAGGAACATGGTGTCGATCTGCAACAGAGTTTTTTTTATACCGATAGCTACGACGATATCGAGCTGCTCGAACGCGTCGGCAAGCCGAATGCGCTGAACCCTAATTCCAAGCTTGCCAAGGTTGCCGAAGAGCGGGGATGGCCGGTTCGCAGATTTACGAGTCGGGGTCGTGCAAGCACGACAGATTTCGTGCGATCGTTTGCCGCCGACATGAGCCTGATCCCGGTCTTCGCAGCAGGGCTGCCGATCTGGGCGTTGAGCGGATCGAAGCGAGAGGCGCAGAATTTTTCAATGTCATTGTTTGCGGACGTCGCCAGCGCGCTGGTCGGCCTCAAATTAGATGTGACCGGCGAGCGGTATCTCTGGGAGCAGCGTCCGGCCGTATTCATCTTCAATCACCAGAGCAAAGCCGACATGATCATAACGTCCAAGCTGTTGCGGCGCGATATCGCGGGTGTCGGCAAGAAGGAGATCGGCAAGTTTCCGTTAATGAAAACGATCATGGATTTCACCGGTACGGTACTCATTGACAGAGAAAATGCGTCGAGCGCTATAGAAGCCATGCAACCACTGGTTGATGCGATCAAGAAACAAGGCAAGTCAGTGCTGATTGCGCCCGAAGGCATGCGAACCGTATCGCCGAAGATCGAGCCTTTCAAGAAGGGCGCGTTCCACATTGCGATGCAGGCGGGTGTACCGATCATACCGATCGTCATTCACAACGCCATCGACATAGCGCCGAAGGGACAGTATACGTACCGCAAGGGCACAGTGAAGGTCGAGGTTTTGCCGCCGATCCAAACGACTGACTGGACCAAAGCGACGCTTAATCTGCATATCGCGGACGTACGTGCACAATATCTCAAGGCGCTCGGCCAGACTGAGCCGAAAACCAAAGAACAGCGCGCCAAGGAACCGCACGAATCGGACTCGGATGATGCTGCGACATCGAGGAAAATCACCAACGGATCGAAAACGCCGGCCGCATCCGACGGAGCCTGAGGCCGGCGGCCATGACGAAAAAGGAATCGCTTGACGACAGCCCTTGGCCTGAATCCGAGGGCAGCCCGATACTGTTCCTGTTGGATGCAGACAATAGCGTCGTTGAAAAACATTTGGTCAACTGGATTGAATCGACGCGACCGGCATCCACGGCCGGCGACACAGAAATAGCAAAGCTGGCTCTGCCGATCCAGCATGGAAGAAAAGGTCGGCTCGATGTCGGATTGCTTCCCCAGGCACTAAAGATGCCCGGCGATACACGCATTGTTCCTCTGCGTGTCGTCTGGCTCCCCCCGAAAATCGCTCGCGACAGCAGGCCGAGATTTCGCGACCTGATACTCGGCGATCCGCGCAATCCGGGAAAGTTCGCAGCAAAAGCGATTTTGCGCCGGCACCCTGATCGTGCGCGCTGCATTTCAGGCACTTCGGCAACACTCGAAGAGCTCAGGGAAGGGCATTCGGAATTGCTGGCCTCGGATAGTGAAGCGAAGGAAGCACATGAGGATCTTGCAGCATTCATCGTCCGCCGCGCCGGCCTCGCGCTCGATGTTGCGGAACGGCGCCTTCAGGGCAACCGCTACAAGGTACCGCGTTATGTCCCGGATGCCTTGCTGTCCAGCGCGCAGTTCAATCGCGCGCTGGATAGACTCGCGTCCGAGCTCGGGCGGCCGATTGCGGAACTTCATGAAGAAGCTCGCAGTTACATGAAGGAAATGATCGCGGAGCCGAGTTCCTTTTTTATCGACTGGATGGGCACGGTCACGCGCTTTATTGTTTCGCTCGGCTACGGCAATCAGATCGTCTGCGACCCGGAGCAGGTGGACCGGACACGTCAGATCATGCGCGATCATCCCACGGCCCTGCTCTGGACCCACAAGTCGCACGTGGATGGCATGGCGGTATTGTCCGTCCTGTACGACAACGACCTGCCGGCGCCGCACTCGTTCGGTGGTCTGAACATGGCAGTCACCGGACTCGGTTCGCTGGGGCGGAAAAGCGGCATCATCTATATTCGCCGTACGTTTGCCGACAATCCCGTCTACAAACTGGTTTTCCGGCACTATCTCGGCTACCTGATGGAGAAACGCTTTCCCTTCAGTTGGGCGTTCGAGGGCACGCGCTCGCGTGTCGGAAAGCTGATGCCGCCACGCTATGGAATGATCAAGTACGTGCTCGAAGCCGCACACGCGACGCATGCCAGCGACATTTGTTTCGTGCCAGTCTCCATCAGCTATGACCTGATCGGCGAGGTTGCCGAGTATGCGCTGGAACAATCGGGCGGGAAAAAACGGCCCGAAAGCCTGAAGTGGTTTCTCGGGTATGTCGCGAAAATGAAGGCACCCAAAGGCAGGATCTACTTCGACCTTTGCGAGCCCGTCATGATCGAAGGGACGACGCCGTCCGCGGACGAAATAGACATGTCGAAGCTGGCCTTCGAGATAGCCGTTCGCGTCAACAACGTGACGCCGGTGACGTTCCCGTCCCTGGCGGCCACGGTGTTGCTCGGCTGGGCGCCACGCGCGCTGACATTGGAGGAGTTGCGGTCAGAGGTTCTCGAATACGTCGTCTGGCTCCGTAAGCGCGATATTCGACTGACGGACAATTTCGATCAAGGGCATGACAAGCAGCTTGCCGAGCTGGCACGACTCACGATCGAACGCGGCCTGGTATCGCAGTACGTGGAAGGCCCGGAGCCGGTCTACGGGATTTCCGAAGACCGCTACGCGGTGGCCGGCTATTACCGAAACACGATCGTGCACTACTTTGTCAACAAAGCAATCATCGAACTGGCGCTGACCGGGGTCGTAGACGCACCGACGGCTACACGCGCTGACCGTTTCTGGCTCGAGACGGAACGTCTGCGGGATATCTTCAAGTTCGAGTTCTTCTATTCACCGAAAGACGAATACAAGCAACAACTCGACGACGAATTGTGCATGTACGACGAGCATTGGCCCGACGTACTGGGTGGCGACGCGAGTGCCGTGCGTGCCATGTTACGTGACATGCGGCCGCTGGTTGCCCACGCGACGCTCTTGCCGTACGTCGAATCTTACAGCGTCGTTGCCGAAGTTCTCGAACGGCTCGAGCCGGGCGCCGGAATCGAATGCGGCGAGTGTGTATCGTCGTCGCTGAAGCTGGGCCAGCAGCGTTATCTGCAGCGCCGAATCAGCAGTAAAGCATCGATTGCGAAGCTACTGTTCGAAAACGCTTACAAATTTTTCAGCAACCAGGGCCTTACCAAGTCCGGTGATCCTGCGACCGCGGAACGACGGCAGCAGGTGTCCCGCGAGTTTGGCGAGCTGTGCGGCAGGCTTGAACAGGTTCGAGACCTGGCGCACTTGGGCCGCGAACATTGACGGAGAGTATCGTGTTACAACAAGTTAAAGCGCAGGACGCAGCGTTTCTGTATATGGAGACCAAGGACAACCTGACGCACATTACCGGATTCGGGATTTACGATCCGTCGACGGCGCCAGACGGCCACGTCCGTTTCAAGGATATCATCGCCCACGTGCAAGGCCGTGTGCACGCGTCACCGATTTTCAAGCGGCGGCTCATTCACGTGCCACTGGAACTCGACTATCCGTACTGGGCCGACGATCCGAGTTTCGATATCGAGCACCACATACGGCATGCCGCACTGCCAAAGCCCAGGGACTGGCGGCAACTTTGCATACACATGGCGCGTTACCATTCCCAGCCCCTCGACATGAATCGGCCGCCGTGGGAAATGTACGTCCTGGAAGGTCTCGACAACGTCGAGGGAATTCCGCCCGGCAGCTTTGCAATCGTGACGAAAATTCATCACGTCGCCGTCGACGGCGCCGCTGCCATGCAATTCTTCGCCGCACTATCCGACCAGGATGCCCACGGTACGCCGTCAATCGATATATCTTCGATAGACACGCCGGCCTGCGATCAGCCGGGACTCGTTAAGGTCGTGCAGAGGGCCGTGGTCAACAACCTGACGTCGCCCGTGAGGATGGCGGGGACGGTCGCGCGCTCGGCGCCGATGATCGCGGGACTGCTCAAGAAAGCGATTTCGTCTGATGACAACAAGGAGAATGAGATTCCCGACACGCGTTTCAATCGCGACGTTTCGCCCCACAAGATGTTCGACGCCGCGAGTTTCAAGCTCGCTGATTTCAAGAAAATACGGACGCTTGTCCCTGGAGCCACGATCAATGACGTCGTTCTGGCGATCTGTGCCGGTGGTCTGCGGCGTTACTTGAAATCGCATGACGAACTACCGACAGAACCCCTCGTCGCCTGGGTGCCGATCAATGCTCGGCCCAAAGGCTCTGCATCAGATGCATCCGGCAACAACATCACCGCTATGACGGCCGCCATTCACACCGACATTGCCGATCCGGTCAAGCGGCTTGCGGCAATCCGGGCTACGACGGAATCGAGCAAAGAAGCGAAGTCAGGTGTTTCGGCGCGCGTCATGACCGACCTTTCGCGACACGTGCCTTCGGCGACGCAGATGTTGGCCGCTCGTCTTATCAACCGGGTCGGCACTGGCAGTCGGCGCGCCTGCAATCTGTTCGTTTCCAATGTGCCGGGCCCCCAGGTTCCGGTTTATTTTGCCGGAGCGAAGCAAGTCAGCAATTATGGCCTGGCACCGCTCAACAACGGCATGGGCCTGTTTATTTCGACGCCGAGCTATAACGGCCAGATGACGTTTGGCGTGACGTCAACCCGCGAAATCATGCCGGATATTGCCTATTTCATCAGCTGCCTCGAAGAATCCTTCGGCGAACTCTCGAACGCGGTCTCGAACGTCAAGACCGGGTCGGGCAAACGCCGTAAAACCAAGACGGCGAAGCAATGACGGGAATCCGACGGCTTCGACGGGCGCCGGCCGGCGGAGTGAACAGTGCGGCATAGAGAGGGCAGGTTTCAAGCTGACGATGTCGGCGAAATCTACTGGCAAAGCTGGTCGCCTGACAATCCACCGCGTGCAATATTGCTGCTCGTTCACGGATTGGCTGAACACAGTGGCCGCTATGCGGCATTCGCCGATTATTTTACGGCTGCGGGCTTCGGCGTGCACACGTTCGACCATCCGGGCCATGGCCGGTCCGCGGGTCGGAAAGGATACGTCCGGGACTTCAATCAATTCACTAAGATCCTCGGGGACTATGTCGTCTCGGTCAAAAGGACACATCCGGAACTACCGGTTTATCTGGTCGGCCACAGCATGGGCGGGCTGATCGCTGCAGCGTTTCTCATCCGATTCCAGTCGCTGTTTGCCGGCGCAGTCCTCTCCGGGCCGGCGATACGGGCGCCCGAGCAGCCGTCACGTTTCGCAGTATTCATTATGCGCATCATCTCGAAGTTGCTGCCTCGGCTCGGTGTACTGCAGGTCGAGTCCGCCGGCATAAGCAGGGACCCTGGTGTCGTGCAGGCCTACGAATCCGATCCGCTGGTGTTTCGCGGCAAAGTATCGGCGCGTCTTGCCGCGGAGCTCCACTTGGCAATGCAAAAAGTCCAGTCAGAAGCTGCGACGATACATCTGCCGTTACTCATCCTGCATGGCGGGTCAGATTCGCTGACCGACGTCGGGGGTTCGCAATTGCTGCATCGTGAGGTCAGGTCCGCAGATAAGAAAATCATCGTTTACGAGGGCCTGTACCACGAGATATTCAATGAACCGGAACGACTGGCGGTCATGACCGATATGAAGAACTGGATAGAACAACGATTGTCGGGTAGCACTGAACAAGACTAACAGGAGACTCGAAATGAACTTGAAAGCCGGATTGCTGGGCGGAGGCTCGTGGGGCACGACCGTGGCCGCGCTGATTGCGAGAAACGCGCCGGTCACTCTGTGGGCCCGTGATACGGCTATTGTCGAGGAGATCAATACACAACGCACAAACAAGAAGTTCCTGCCGGAGGCAAAGATTCCGGAAAATGTCGTTGCGACCAACAGTATCAAGGAAGCGGTCGCGATGAAGGACGTCATAGTGATGGGCATACCGTCGCAGGCGTTTCGAAGTGTTCTTGAGCAGATCAAGCCGCATGTCCGGCCGTGGGTGCCGATAATCAGCCTGAGCAAGGGGCTCGAGCTCAGTACAGGCAAGCGAATGACCGAATTGATCAACGACGTCCTGCCGGGGCATCCCGCCGGCGTACTGACAGGGCCGAACCTGGCCCGGGAGATCATGGCCGGCTATGCCGCGGCGAGCGTCATCGCAATGGAAGACGCTGTTATCGTCAAGGAGCTTCAGAAGCTGTTCCACAGCGGTCTGTTCCGCGTTTACACCAATCACGACGTTATCGGCGCGGAACTGGGCGGGGTGCTGAAGAACATCATTGCGATCGCCGCCGGCATGGGAGACGGGCAGGGTGCCGGCGAGAATACCCGTTCAGCCGTGATCACGCGTGGACTGGCGGAGATCACCCGCCTGGGAGTCGCAATGGGCGGCGAAACTCAGACCTTCGCCGGGCTGGCCGGTACCGGCGACCTGATCGCAACCTGCACGAGCGCGCAAAGCCGCAATCGAACGGTGGGATTTCAGCTCGGCAAGGGACGCACGATCCAGGAAATCACCGAGGAGATGTTCATGGTTGCGGAAGGTGTCAAGAGTGCGCCCGCGGTCATGGCTCTTGCGGAAAAATACAACGTGCATATGCCGATCGCGGAAGAAGTGTTCCAGGTCGTGCAGGACAAGAGCACGGCCAGACGTGCGTTCCGAGGCCTGCTCAGGACCGTTGCCGGTGCCGAGTCGGATCCGGGCTGAGCAAACTTCGAGTTTTTGGTCGCAGATTGCCGCTCTGGCCTGGAGCACAAAATCGCGCAAAATACAGGTTGGGGAACCTCAGTTCTCTGCCGATCTGCCCTGGGTACCAAAATCTTCGCGAAGAATGTCTTTCAGCGCATCCATACGCATGTTGTAGGGAGTCTTGAGTTGCTCCGCCGCTTTGCTGACGATGACTTTGGCTTCGCCAATGCCGCCCCGCAGATTCTGCAGCGAGTTGCCGCCAAGTTGAAACGGAAGCCCGAGTATTTTTGTCAACCGGCGTGAGCGAATCCCGTCCCGGGCTGTGGCGAGGTTTTCTCGCAGCGTTTGCCCGGTGCGGTCATAGACGACGAAGCCGACGTTGATCGTGGTTTCGGAAATTATGACAAGGGATTCGATCAAGGCGCCCAGGCCGAGATACTCGGCGGCCACGAGATCACGTTTTGCCACGCCCAGCTTCGCGTCGAGCACGTTGGCAAGGCGACGGTAACGCCGGCGGACTCGTGTACCGAATAACGGGTCATCGATATCTTCGAGGCGCGCATCGAGATCGGTCCAGTCTGCGTCATCAAGAACCGCCAGTGCACGGACAAAGACGATCTCGTCTTCTTCGTGCATGTGCTTTTCGTAGCCGTCGAAAAAGCACCTGAGATCGCGCGCGAAAACTTTGCGGCGAATATTCTCGCCATTGTTCGCCCGCATCGCCATGACGTAAAGCTTGTTGCTCATATCGTGAATGTAAACATGGCCCTCGACCAGCTTGTCGATTTGCGAACTGCTGGGCGAGTTCAACTTGAGCACGCGCTCGAACATCAGGTCTTCGCGTGGGTGGTGCGAATCTTCCGGATACTCGGCGAGGTACCGCAGCACGTCTTGGAGGATGTCGAAGTCCGGCCTGCCGTCCTTTTCGAGTAGCTCCAACTGCTCGCGACCGATGTCAATCAGCGACTGAAAGTAGCGATGTTCGTCCCGAAGCGTGGTCAGGAATTTGGGCATGCTCTTCGTTTGCGATTTCGGCAGCAACTGTACTGCATCAGCCATGTTGTCAGGCCTCCATCCGGCTCAAGATTGCCGCGCCGGTCGGTACTCCGGCGCCCGCGGTTACGAGTGCATGATCGGCGCCGGCAACCTGGTTGACCGACGTCCCTCGCAGTTGCCGGACAATCTCTGCGACGCCGTTCAGGCCGTGAATATAGGCCTCGCCGATCTGGCCGCCATTCGTATTTACCGGGATGCGGCCACCGCGGCTAATATGGCCGTCGCGGACAAAGTCAGCGGCTTCCCCTGTCTTGCAAAACCCGAAGGCCTCAAGCTGCGGCAGGATCGACGGCGTAAAATGGTCGTACAGGCAGGCGACGTCGATATCGTCCGGCTGCAGTCCGGCGGTCTCGTACAGGTCGCCGGCCATTGCGTCGAACTCCGGAAACCGCGCGATGTCATCGCCATAAAATGGCGTCACCTGCCGCGAACTCGGCAGTGCGCACTGGCGTACAGCGGCGATGCGAACGCCATCAACGTCGAGATCACGGGCGCGCTCGGCGGTGGTCACGACGAACGCCACGGCGCCGTCGCTTTCCTGGCAACAATCGAACAGCCGCAGCGGGTCCGCGATCATGCGGGAGTTCTGGTGATCGTCGAGGGTAATGGGACGCTCGTAGTAGAACGCCGCGGGATTGGTCGACGCGAAATCGCGCATCGATACCGCGATGCGGCCGAAGTCCTCTGACGTAGCGCCGTATTCGTGCATGTAGCGCCGGGCCGTCATGGCGATCCAGCTTGCGGGCGTCATGAAGCCCGACGGGAAATAGTGGCTGAAGTGAATCATGTCGGGATTGAGGGCGTTCATGTTCATGATCTGGCCGCCGCCGAAGCGCAGCCCGGAACGCTCGTTCATGCCTCGATAAATGAGGACAGTCTGACACTGGCCTGCGGCCAGCGCACAGTACGCATGGTGAAACGGGCCCAGCGCGGCGCCACCGCCGTACTCGGTGCGGGAGAAGAAGCGGAGTTCGTGTCCACCGACCTGGCGGTGCACGTCGATCTCGAAGTTATTGTCCATCGAGAACGTTGAGACGCCGTCGACCTCCGCGCCCGGGATGCCCGCATCCTCGAGCGCAGAGCGGCTAGCTTCGCACGCCAGCCTCAATTCGGTGCGGCCGGAATCCTTCGAGAATTCGGTGGCGCCGATCCCGACGATGACGGCCTGTCGATCCGTGGTCCGACTCACGGTGCAATCTCAAAAACGGGGAGAGTGAGGTCGTCCTGTACGTCGACGAGTTTCGCGATCACTCGTTGACCGATTGCGATGTCGTCCGGATCCGCGCCCCGCAATTGCGACGCGAGACGCACGCCTTCGTCGAGGTCGACCAGGACAATGGCATTCGGGTACTCGAACGGCGGAATTTCCGGGTAATGGATCACGGTATAGCTGTAGATCGTGCCGCGACCGGACGATTCGACGGTTGTCCAGTCAAGGCTCTGGCACTGCTCGCACATCGGCTGCGGCGGGTGTCGGCGCAGACCGCAGGCCCCGCATTCCTGGATCAGGAGCTTGCCGTCGCGCAAACCCTGCCAGAAATGGGCGGAATCGTAGTTCTCGACAGGGCGTATGCGCTGGCTCGATTTTGCCCCCATTTGCGTCCGGCTCCTGAATTTTGCATTATAATTGCAAAATTCATACTGACCGTCAACCACGGAGCCCGATTGCCGATGGATACCCGATTCAACGCCGCACAGCGCAAGCTGCGGCTCGAGTTGCGCGACTACTTCAAGAGCATCATGACGCCCGAGGTCGTGGCCGAGGTCGTCGGCAAGGAGGGCGGCCCCAGGTTTCGCGAAATCATCCGCAAACTGGGCGAGGACGGCATCCTGACGCTAGGCTGGCCGAAGGAATACGGTGGCAAGGAATACACGACGGTCGAGCAGCTCATCCTGTTCGAGGAAGCCTGGTCTGCGCACACGCCGTTTCCGCTCATTACGATCAACACCGTCGGGCCCGCCATCATGAAGTTCGGCACCGACGAACAGAAGGACTTTTTCCTGCCGAAGATCGCGGCCGGCCAGTGCATTTTCGCCGTGGGCTACACCGAGGCGGGTTCCGGAACCGACCTGGCATCTCTGAAAATGCCTGCCGTGCTCGATGGCGACGAGTATGTCGTCAACGGCAACAAGCTGTTTACGAGTTCAGGGCAGGATTGTGATTACGTTTGGCTGGCGGTGCGCACCGAAAAGGAGGTGAAGCGGCCGTCGGACGGAATATCGATCATGATAGTCGACGCGACTGACCCGGGCTTCTCGTTTGCACCGATCAATACCGTCGGAGATATCGAGACTTCGATGACGTACTACGAAAACGTACGCATACCGAAGGACCGGGTCGTCGGCGGCATCAACCGAGGCTGGAAGGTCATCACGTCGCAACTGAATCACGAACGTGTGACGCTCGCGTCGATGACCGTTGTCGGTGCGAAGCAGTTCCGGCGCGTCGTCAAGCTTCTCGACGAAAAGTCGCAAGCCGGCGACGGCCCGCTGACGGATCCGCTGGTGCGTGCGAAAGTCGGCGAGCTATATTGTCGACTCGAGGCGATCGAGGTCCTCAATCTGCGTACGGCGACACAGATCGAAGAGGGCAAGCTCGACGTCGCGCTCGCGTCCGGCGTGAAATTCCAGAATACGCTGGAGCTGATCGAAGTCCTGCGCGGTTTGCTTGATCTCGTCGGCGAGGACGCGCTGGTTGCCTACCCCAGCGAGGGCGCAATATTTGACGGCGATCTCGAGCGTGACTATCGCAGCGCCCAGGTCAATACGGTCGGCGGGGGCGTCATGGAAGTCATGCGCTGCATGGTGGCGAGCTTCGGGCTCGAGATGCCGAATACGATCGCCTGAACGCGGGCCAGGGAGTAAAGACGATGGATTTCAATTTCAGTGAAGAACAACAGTCGATCGTCGACGCTGCGGAGCGAGTCTTCGCCGATCTGTGCGACGACGACACGATAAAAAATATCGGCGAGTCGGATGTGCCGTTGCACAAAGAGCTTTGGGCGCAACTCGCGGACTCGGGCATGCTCGGTCTCGTGGTCGACGAAGAGCACGGCGGGCTCGGGATGACGCTCGTCGAACTCTGCCTGCTTTTCGAGCTGCAGGGTAAGTACCTGGCACCTGTACCGATGATTGCGACGTTGGTCGAATGCGGCCTGGTTATTAGCGGCAGCGACAACGTGACGTTGAAGGCGGACTTGCTGCCGCAGGTCGTCTCGGGCGAGCTTCTGCTGAGCCCGGTGCGCGCTTCCAATGGTGTTCTCGACACAGCAGGGCTTGCAGCTGCAGGAAACGACGATCTCGTGCTGAACGGCGTGTCGGGTGTGGTCCCGTACGCGAGCGTCGCCGGCGGCTACGTCGTAACAGCGACTGAAGACGACGGACATGCGGTCATCGTTTACTGCCCGCAAGGCGCAAGCGGGCTGTCGGTCACGGAACAACGCATGTCGAGCGGCGAGCTCGCGGGTAAGCTGCACTTCGAGAACTGTGCAGTTCCGGCCGCGCAGGTCGTGGCTCGAGGCGCGTCCGCTGCTGCGCTGGCCGAGCGTCAAAAGCAGGACACCTTCGTCGCGCTGGCGGCGCTGCAGGTCGGCGTTCTCGACGAGGGACTGCGGCGCACAGCCGAATACGTGTCGCAACGCAAACAGTTCGGGCGGCCGCTCGGCGCATTCCAGGCGGTATCGCAGCAGGCCGCCAACGCGTACATGGCGATCGAATCCTTGCGCGGTGCCTACTGGCGGGCGCTGGACGATATCGAGCACGGTAATGATGCCGCGCTGTCGACGCGGGTCGCCAAATTCTGGGTCGGCGAAGCCGGCCACAAGGCTGCGCATACGATTCTGCATTTGCACGGCGGAATCGGCCAGGATGTCGATTACCCGGCCCACCGCTACTTCCTCTGGGGCAAACACAACGAACGCTACATCGGTACGCCGGACGACATGGCGCTCGATGTCGGCAAGCTGATTGCAGCCGACGCGACGCGCGTGCTTAACGCGGGTACAGCGGCTTGAGGCGATGAGCGAATCCGTTGAAACCGACGTTCTGATCGTAGGTTCCGGTGCCGGAGCGCTTACGGCCGCCGTCACTGCTCTGCACGGTGGTGCCCGCGTGTTGATCGTCGAGAAAAGCGATCGATACGGTGGCACATCGGCGATGTCCGGTGGTGGTATCTGGATCCCGGCGAGCGAGAACGCGAAACGACGCGGCATTGACGATTCTGTCGAAGACGCGTACCTGTACATGAAAACGGTCATCGGCGACCAGGTATCCGACGCTCGTATTCGTCGATTCGTCGAGACGGCGCCGGAAATGCTCGAGTTCCTGCAAACGCACTCGTATCTCCGCTACGAGGCGATTCCGTATCCCGACTATTACACCGAGCAACCAGGCGCGAAGCGAGGCTACCGTACGCAGTCGCCGCGGGTGTTCCGGGGTGCGAAGCTGGGTGACGACTTATATCGCATGCGCGAGCAGCCGCCGGGTGCACGCGCGCAGGGCCGGTTCACAATGAGCATACCGGAGGCGCGCAAGTTCCTGACGCAGACACCAGGATGGCGGCTGACATTGTTCAAGGTCGTGCTGCTTTACTACCTCGATGTCGCGGGTCGCTTGAAAAACAAGCGCTCACGCCGGCTGACACAAGGCAATGCACTGGTTGGCAGCCTGTATCTTTCCGTGCGCGAGCGGGGCGGAGATCTCTGGTTGAACAGCGGTATGACGTCGCTGATCGAAAACGACGGGCGAGTCGACGGTGCCGTCATCCAGAGAGGGGAAGAGACGGTTCGCGTGCTGGCAAGACAGGGTGTCATCCTGGCGGCTGGCGGATTCGAGAAAAACGACAGGATGCGGCAGCAACAGCTGCCGCATCCGACCAGTATCGACTGGACCGCATCACAACGTCACAACACTGGAGACGCGATCAACGCGGCCGTGGCCCTGGGAGCGAGGACGGACCTGATGCAGCATGCCTGGTGGATCCCGGTCGTACACGTCCCCGGCTGGCCGCGCTCAATGGGAATATTCGCAGAGCGATCGCTCCCCGGGCTCGTGATCGTCAACAAGCAGGGCAAGCGGTTCGCCAACGAAGCTCTGCCGTATCTCGAGTCCGGTCTATCGATGTACCAGGCGGCGTCGGTGCCTTCGTGGGTGGTTTTTGATGCCGCTTTTCGAAAAAAGTATCCGTTCGGTCCACTCGCCCCGGGTTGGGCGATGCCGGATCGCTACATACCGCGCAAGGTCCGCGAACAGCTGGCCATGGCGGATACCATCGCAGACCTCGCGGCACAGATCGGTGTCGATGCCGCCGGGCTCGAGGAGACGATCGAACGCAACAACCGGTTTGCCGAATCTGGAATCGATGCGGACTTTGATCGGGGGAAGAGTTACTACGACCGGTATTACGGCGACGCGCGCAACAAGCCGAATCCTTGCATTGCACGGATCGGTCAAGCGCCGTTCTACGCGCTGCCGCTGTATCCGGGCGATATCGGAACCAAGGGTGGCCTCCTGACCGACGAATACGCGCGGGTCATCGGCATGGACGACAGACCCATCGAGGGACTTTACGCGATCGGTAACACGTCGGCATCGGTCATGGGTGACAAGTATGTCGGCGCGGGGGCGACACTGGGTCCGGCGATGACCTTCGGCTACGTGGCGTCCCGTCACATTCAGAGTACCGAGGCCAACAGTCCATGAAAAAAGTCACCCGGCGGTTCGAGGGAAAGACAGTTATCGTGACCGGCGCGAGCTACGGCATCGGACGGGCAACGGCAGAAGGTTTCGCCCGGGAAGGCGCGCACGTCGTGATCTGCGCGCGCGGCCGCGACAAGCTGGAAGAAGCCGCAGTCGCGATCCGTGCCGACGGAGGCCAGGTCAGTACCGAGGTTCTCGATCTGGCGGACCTCGAGGCTTTCGCGAAACTGATCAACGACACCGCGAACCAACGTGGCCTTGACGTTCTCGTCAATAACGCTGCGGTGACCCGGCACGGGCCGATCGCGACAATGAGTATCGACAACTGGCGCAAGAATTTTTCCGTCACTGCCGACGCGACGTTCGTGGGCGTGCGCGAGGCGATGAAAATCATGATCGGGCAGCGGCACGGTGCCATCGTCAACGTGTCGTCGACCTGCGGTTCCCGGGCGGCAATGGGCGTCGCCGGCTATTCGGCGGCCAAAGCCGCCCTCACGCAATTCACCAGCTGCGCCGCGATGGAGGCGGCGGCCTACAACGTCCGTATCAATACCGTGATTCCGGGTTCCGTGGACACACCCGCCAACCGGGCTGCGGCACAAGGGGATCCGGAAGTCATCAAGGCACTCGAAGCGGCGATTCCGATGCAGCGCAGCGGGCGCCCCGAAGAACTGGCTGCCGCAATCCTGTTCCTCGCGAGCGACGATGCCAGTTTCATCACCGGCGCAGAGTTGCCTGTGGACGGTGGCAAACTGGCCCAGCTCTATGTGCCTGCCGTCCTGAAATAGTCGGCGAACGGCAGCGCCGACGCGCAGGGGCGGGGCGCGGCCGGACTGCCTTGGATCCTGGCGAATGCCAAGCCCGGCAGTCGAGCGCTGATTGCCGCGCTCAGGGCAATGGTTGCCCAGTATTCATCCACACGCCCGACGCGGTGCCGACCAGCGCGTCGCCGCACCTTGCAATGCCATCGACGAAGACGAGGTTGCGGCCACGCCGTGCAATCGTGGCAGATGCACGCAGGAAGTCGCCATTGAAGATGGGCGCGCAGAAACTGGTCTGCAGCGACACGGTCACGCAAACTTTGCCGAGCGAACGCGATGCCATGCGCCCCATCGCCTCGTCCAGAAGCGTCATCAGTATGCCGCCGTGGCCATATTCGCCGCCGCTGCGACCGCCATGCCGGTCGTCGATTTTGAGCCCGGTCCAGTGTTCGATGATTCCCTCGTCATTCTCGACGTCGGCGAGATGATACGGCCCGATGTGCCGCCCGAAACCCGAGTGGCGTTGGTGCTGCTCGAACCCGGGCGGTATGACCTGCCGGCTCGTCCGGTCACGCTCAATCATCGTGTTTGAGACTCAGGAAGGCGGGCGGCTCGCCGCCGCCATGAACCTCGAGCGTCGCGCCCGATACGTAAGCGGCGTCGTCGGATGCAAGGTACAGGCAGGCACGCCCGACGTCCTCGGGCAGCAACATCCTCTGCATCGGCATGCGCTGTTCGATCCGGCGAATGCCTTCCTCACCGCCATAGTGCGCTTCTGCGGCTTCGGTACGGGCGAGGCCGGCGACAATGACATTGACCCGGACGTCGGGCGCCCACTCCTGCGCCAGTGAACGAGTCAGGTTGACGAGGCCCGCCTTGGCGGCGCCGTAGGCCGCGGTTCCCGGCGACGGTCGAATCGCCGACACGCTAGCGATATTGATGATCGACCCGCCATCATTCGCACGCATTGCGGCGTAAGCCTGCTGAGACAAAACCGCGGGTGCGATCAGGTTCAGCCGGATGATCGACTCGGTAAACCGCGGCGATGCGTCGGCGGCGGCTACCTCGGGACTGCCGCCGGCGTTGTTGACGAGCACGTCGACCCGACCCGTCAATTCAACCACCGAATTGATCAGCGCCTGTGATTGGTCGGCATCACGCACGTCGGCGGTAATGAATCGAGCCGCCTGACCGTTGGCGACCGGCAGCGATTCCGGTACCTTGCGGCCGCAAATAACGACGGTGGCGCCGGCCTCCAGAAATCGTGTCGCGATACCGCGGCCGAGCCCCCGGCTGCCGCCGGTGACCACGACGGTCCTGTCGCTGAAGTCGCTCACCTAGGATTTCCAGTATTCGTAGAAAAGAAGTGAAATATTTATCATAATAGCTTATATTATCCGAAAAGTTTACTGATTTCGTAAAAATTTACGCGAACAACGCAGCGGGAGACCGGCGATCAACGCTAGCAACGCACAGGATTTGCGCGGCGCGCTCGGGCAGTTTGCCACCGGCGTCACGGTAATCACCACAACAGATTCGGACGGGAGTCCCGTCGGTGTCACTGCATCGAGTTTCAATTCCGTGTCGCTGGATCCGCCCCTGGTGCTCTGGTCACTGGCAAAGTCGGCGCGCTCTATGGCCGCGTTCGACCGATCCGGCTACTTCTGTGTGCATGTGCTGGCCGCGTCACAGGAAGCGCTGTCGGCACGATTTGCAACGCCAGGAAGCGACAAGTTCGGTGGCCAGGACTGGAGACCGGGACACGGCGGCGTTCCGCTGTTGCAGGAGTTCGCCGCGCGCTTTCAGTGCAAGACGACGCACACTTACGAGGGTGGTGACCACCTGATATTCGTCGGCGAGGTGGTCGACTTCGAGAAAACCGCCGAGCCACCCCTGGTGTTTCACGGTGGTCGCTATGCGCTCGCAAAGAGCAAGACCGCCGGCGAGCGGCCCGGCGCTGCCGTCGACGTCACGCACGGCACGTTCACCGAGAATTTCTTTCTGTATCTGCTTGCCAGGGCGCATTACCAGGCGTCGTCGGCATTGCGAGACGACTGGACCGCGGCCGGCATCGACGAAACCGAATACCTGACGCTTACTTTGCTTGGTTTGGGCGGGCCACTGTCATTGCAGGCGCTCCAGGTTCGGCTCGACCACACCGGACGCGCGCCGGACCATCGCACATTGCCGGCAATGATTGACAAGGGCTACGTGACGGAAACGTCCGACGGCATGCATTACGCGATTACTGTGAAGGGCCGGGAGGTCTATCTCGCGTTGCTGGCAAAATCCAAGGCGATCGAGGAGCAGCTGCTCGCGGACTTTTCGGACAGCGACGTCGCCGAAGTGCGCGAATTCCTGCAGCGCTTCATCCGGCAAACAGACCCCGGCATCCCGGATTTCTGGCAGACCAGCAGTGCCGACTGAGTCCCCGGAAACTGTCGCCGCGCAATTTTGCACGTATAATGCAAAATTTTCCAGCGAGGCTCGGGAATGGCTGGTGCGGAGCGGCGGCGCGGGCGTACGCCATCAATCAATCGGAAGCTTATCGAGCGCGCGGTGCGTGAAGTCGGCGCGAACGGAGAGGTAACCATGCACGGCGTGGCCAGTGAGCTCGGCGTCAATGTAACGACGCTTTACCGTCACACGGGAGGCCTCGACGCGCTGCTGCAGATGCACGCCTCGAACGTGTCGACCCGGTTGCCGCCGATGCCGGCCACCGCGGGCCAAAGCTGGCAGGACTGGTTGCGCAGCCTGGCCGAATTTTACCGCACTGCGTTCCTGGAGACGCCCGATCTTCTGCAGTATGCGCAGGCGGCACTTGACCCGGATTTCGAGCGGCTCGAGCAGGCGACCAAGACGCTGGTCGAATACGGCTTCAGCCCGCGCGAAGCCGCTCGCGCGCACGCCTTTCTGGTCAATACGGTCGTCGGTTACGTCCACCAGGAACTGCAGACACGTGCCGAGATTGCCGGCGGGTCGACACCAACCTATGCGAGCCTCGCCGAGACGCTCCGGTCCGATGCCAGTTCGCTGCCCACCCTGTCATCACTGAGCCTCGATGACGACGATTTCGATCTGGATACGAATTTTCGCTATTTCGTCAACTACACGATCGACGGCATTGCGGCGCGCACCAGAACGTCGCGCGCGGACAAACTGCGCTGAGAGATCAACGAAACGCAAGACGGAGAACGATATGGGAACTGCAAAAGCAAAAGACTTCGACCTCGGGGAATTCACGTTTCCGCGCGGCTGGTTCATGATTGCCGAGGCGACAGAACTGGACAACGGGCCGATGGCGGTTCGTTTTTTCGGCAAGGACTTTGCGTTGTATCGGGGCACCAGTGGCAGGGTAGTCCTGCTCGATGCCTATTGCGTGCACATGGGCACCCACCTCACCGCAAGTCCGAGCGCGTCGATCGTTTTGAACAACGAGCAGATCGAGGGTGATTCCATTCGCTGCCCCTACCACGCCTGGCGCTACGCACCCGACGGTACCGTCGACGATATTCCCTACTTCGACGGTCCCTGCCCCAAGGGCGCGAAATTGAAATCCTATCCCGTCGTCGAGCAGCTCGGCGCCATCCTGATGTGGCACGATCCTGAGGACGGTGAGCCCGAATACGATGCGCCGAACGTCGATGCCTGGGAGAATCCGCAATGGACCAACGGCACTTACGATCATCTCGGCGAAATCCCGATCCATCCCCAGGAAATCATCGACAACATGGCGGACGCGCATCACCTGGGACCGACGCACGGTGCACCGTGCGAGTATTTCGAAAACGAGTACGACGGCCATCTCTACTATCAGCGCCAGGGCGGGTTTCATCGCATGTACAACGCGTACCTGACGACGTCCACCTGGTACACCGGTCCGGGCATGCTGATTTCCAGGCAGCGCTTCGGCGAAGCGAACGGCTACGAGTTCATATTCCATACGCCCATTGAGGACGGGCTGGTCAAAGCCTGGCACAACAATCTCGCGATGTCGCCGAACGCCCGGCCGACAGACGAGGACGTTACCAACGCGAAGCTCGCACAGGAAGGTGCGCTCGCCGCGTTCGCACAGGACTTCGACATCTGGACCAACAAGCGTCCGGCAACGACAATCATGGCGTTACCGGTCGAACGCAATTTTCGCCGCGGCCGAACCTGGTACAAGCAGTTCTACAATCCACGCAGCAAGGCAGCCGAGTACCAGGAAAAAGTGAACGGCAAGCACTACTTGAGCAATTTGCCGGAACCCGGCGAGCTGGCGGAGGAACTGGAAGCTGCTATCGCGGGTTAGTGCCCGCTGTGGCTAATTCGCATCGGATCCGGTTATCGCCGCGATGCGCTGGTCGACCGTTCCGTCAAGCTCACGCAGCGGAGTCGTGTAGATGGTTTCGAAGACCGCTGTCATCCGGTTTTCGATTTCTTCAAGTAAGTGGTCGATATCGGGAATCGCCCTGAAGCAGTTGTAGCCGGTTTCGAGAAATTCTTGCAGCGCCCCGAACCCGGCCGCCCGCGCCGGACGTCGCATCGTCCGCAACAAGCCGCGTAGTAGCGATACGTTTGCCAGGGTTTTCAGCGTGCCACCCAGGTTCGTGACGAGATGTACGAGTTCAAGGCACGCTTCGAGCGTGCTCGCCTTGCGGCAGGCAACGCAATAATCACGATCGGTGAGGTCGGCGGGCAGTGACCCGCTCGCCGTAAGTCGTTCGAATATCCTGATGTTGATTTCGAGCACACGCGCGTTCAACTCGGCCGCTGTTGCAATCGTTTCCAGCGCATTGCCCGGCAATAGTCGGGTAATCGCCGGTGCGGCTCGTTCGAGATCCCGGTCACGGTCGCTGATTCCGGTGCCAGCGAGATCGCTGATCGTAAAGTCGATCGCATCTGCGTAGCTTTCACACTCGTAGACGTCGACGAAGAAGCGCTTCAGGTAGTTCATTTGCCAACGGGTAAACCTGTCATATTGCTCGAGTCGCTCAGAATTCTTGAGATAGATCGCATGCAACTCGTTGCTGCGCCGAATCATCACGCGAAAATGCAGAGCTGCGGCTTGCCTCGATCCAGCCGGTGGATCGGTCTCGTGTTTCGAGACGGCAGTCATAGCAAGCGATGTCCGATACTTGGCGGGACAGGTCGCTAGTATTGGCGATATCGCCGTTGCACGTGCCGTTGCCGGATACGTATCTGTTCGCGACGTTCGTCCTCGTTCACGACTCGGACGCCGGACGGAACGTGGCCCCGGACGTCCTGCAACCCGATCTTGCTGACCGTCAGCGCCGGCATTCGATCGGGCGGCTCGGCATAGGTGAACCGCAATGCCATGAACCCCACCTTGAGACCGGTCGTGTCCAGCCAGTTGCGGACACCCGGGTCCGAGTGCGCAACGACCCAGCGGTAGTGTCCGTCAGCATCGCGTTCCGCCTGGAAACCATTGAGGCTGCTCTGAAAATTCGCGAAATCGAGCGACTCGCCCCAGAGGTTGGACAGCTGAAATCCGAGGTACAGTGGCGATACCTGTAGTTCCAGGTCGACAAGTAGCGCTTCATCGGGCGCGAGTTCGTAGACGCCGCCGGAATAGACGTTCGTGCTTTGCCCGCCGCCAGTGGCGATACCGAGCGCATTCGGCGGGTTGAGGTTGTTCCGCGGCATGAAGCGTTTACCGTCACCGTTCATGTCCTCGTAGGTCTCGAGAACGACGGCATAGAACTCGTTCCAGAAGCGCATCTGGTTGTTGACGATGTCGCCGATACGCTGCATCTGTCGCGCGGCCAGGTCCGGCGTCAGTGCCGGCGGCGGGTCCGCTTCCTCGCCGAGACGCTCGATGTCCAGGTCAAGTGGCTGCTCGTGTTTCCAGTCATGGAACAACTCACGGATATTCAGGTAGCGGCCGACAAACTCGACATCGTGGCTCGTTCGGACCGAGGCCATGAAATTGCCCGTGTAGCCCGCAGGCCGCTCAGGCGCAAGGAGAATCTCGAACGAGCCGTCGTCCTCGATTTGCAGTTCATTGCTGGCAAGCGTGCTTGTGTTGATGCGCGATCCCGGCTTCAGTTCGGCAATCGAACCCGAATCCCCGGCATAGCCGCTGGCCAGTTCAAAGATTATGTATTGCGGGGCTCTGCTGCCGGGCACCGCCGCCTCGCCTCGCCAGTGCCGCGAATCCAGCGCTCGACCCGTAACGCGGTAGGTCAGTGCGCCGTCGATCTCGGCGCAGAGATACACGGCATCGCTGTTGTCAATCGTTGCCTTGTCCTGCGGCTGGATCGCGCGACGGATCGCCGGGTGCAGGGGATCGGCCAATGCCCGGTCGATGGCGCCGTAAAGAAAACCGAGCAGGTAACGGTAGCCCTCCGCAAGATTGCGCTCGTCGGCGGGCACCGGGTAAAGCTTCGGCTGGTCGATCGCGTCGCGCGCATCCGACAGGCGGTCCAGCAACTCAGTCCAGGCCGTACGCAGCCTGATCGCGGCGTCTTTCGTTTGCTCATCCATGTGATGTTTCCACATCCCAATTGAACTCATCGAAAAAGCCGGTCAGTTCTCGTCGGATGGTGTCTTCTTTCAAGTCGTATTCGGCCATCGTGTATTCGTGCTTGGCGACGTGCTGTCGCGATCTGGACTGTTGCTCGTCGAGGATTTTTTCTAATGCCGGAGAAACGTCGAGGCCAATCTGTTGATACACGGCCTCAACCGTGGCTTTAGGTTCGGCAACCAATTCGCGATAATCCACGACGGCGTGCGGCACGTGCGGGCACCTCTCTAAAAATTGCCTGGGCATGCGATAGGCATCAAAGGACATCTGCGCAAGTACCTCGAGCGACTCCCGGTAGGATTCTTCCGGCCATCCCCTGCCGCGCCAGTTGCGCTCCATGAGTTTCAGCAAGCTCGGTATGCACTCGAACGGATGCCGGATGAGCACGACAAAGCGTGCGCCGGGAAAGGTTTCGGCCAGGCTCGCGGTCCAGCCACAGAAAATCGGGTTCTTGCTCAGGTGAATTTTGTCGCCGCCATTCAGGTAGAGTTGCCGACGGACGCATTCACGGTAGTAATTCAGCCATCGCCGTCGCTTCTTTTCAGGCAGGCGGTCGGCGTAAAAGATGTCGAGCTCGTCCATGTACGGCGCCTGCAGCGTCCAGTAACCCGAGGCGAATGCGAAGGTCATGACGAAATTGTCTTCTTCCGGGACCCACAAGCCGATGTGATGCATTTTCCGGCCGGGGCCGAACACTTTTTCGTCCCAGGCCTCCAGTCGCCGCCGAAAGAATCGGCCGAACAGTTTTCGATCGAGAATGCCGAAACCGCGAATGAGCTTCTTTTGGAGTAATGACGGAAAGAACATCTCCCAGTACAGAAAGAAACTGAAGCGCTCGCCGTCGGCCGCCATCAGCCGGTGCATCAGCGTCGTGCCGCTGCGTGCATGGCCGACAATGAAAACCGGACTCTCGATCCTCTGCGTCCACAGGCGCGGAAAAACGAGGTAATCGAGCAGGAAAAACGTTGCGTGAACCAGGTAGAGCAGCGGCACACCGAACAACAGTTTCAACAGCAAACGAATTCGTTTCGCAGGCTTCCAGTGCCGCTCGCGCCAAAGCCGCCGCAGCATTTTGAAGTAGTATTCTGTGTCGAAATACATCAACATTACCGCATAGTCTATACTGAATTCGCAAAAATACTAGGTGATTATTGATGAAACTGAAATCAAAGACCGTTTTTATCACCGGCGCTTCCCGTGGCATCGGCCTCGCAATGGCCCGTCGCTTTGCCGCCGACGGCGCGAACGTCGTCATTGCCGCGAAGTCCGATACGGCGCACAAGTTCCTGCCGGGGACGATTCACGAAACAGCCGACGCGGTGCGGGACGCCGGCGGTCACGCGCTGGCACTGAAACTGGACGTGCGCAGCGACGAGGCGATCGGTGCAGCCATCGAAGCCGCCGTCAGGGAATTCGGTGGTATTGACGTGCTGGTCCACAACGCCGGCGCGTACTGGCTCAAGCCAACCGTCGAGTTTTCCGTGAAACGCCACGACCTTGTATTCGATATTAATGAGCGCGCCTATTTTCTGCTCGCGAGGGCGGCGCATCCGTATCTCTGCCGGTCCGATAACCCCCACATTCTGGGGCTCGCGCCGCCGATCGACCTGAACCCCGTCTGGTTCATGAATTCGTCGGCGTACACGGTGTCGAAATACGCCATGAGCCTGTACACGCTCGGCTGGGCGGCCGAGTGGAAAGATGACGGCATTGCCGTCAACACGCTATGGCCCCGCTGCGGCATCTATTCGCCGTCGGCCGTCATCCACGGCGGCGAGGACCTGGTGAAGGAGTTCCGCAAACCCGAGATCATGGCCGATGCGGCCTACGGCATCGTGACCCGGCCGAGCCGCGAGTTCACCGGTAACCACTGCATCGACGACTCGTTTCTTTACGACAACGGCGTCACGGACCTTGACCAGTACGCGATGCAGCCGGGGCACCCGCTGGTACCCGACTACATGGTGCCGCTGGATTCGCCGCCGCCGCCCGGCGTCGCCCTGACGAAGAATCGCCTCTACGACTTTACGACCGGAGAACTGCTGCCCGGCGCGCAGGTCGGCATGGCCGGCAAGGACTGACGTCGCGATCGTTTGAGAGATCGAGGCGCACGCACTGCATTGGTCGAAAACCTGCCGCGGGCGATGCGCGCAGCGATCAATGCCCGTCGCGAATGGCAACGATACCGACCGACGTGCCGACGTAGGCAGTCCCGTCCGGCGCCAGCGTGATCGGTGCCCAGTTGTTGTCGAACTCGAGCCCGGCGCCGGTCAGAATCTTGAAGACGGTACGGCCCGTAACGAAATCCAGCGCTGTGAAGTACCAGGCGTTCTCGCCGCCCGGCTGGGGGTCGAAGGTGTAGAAATATGCGAGGCCATTCGCGAGCGACAGCTTCGGCACGACGGACGTCGATCGTTCCCCGGATTCCCAGATCGTGTCGCAGCCCGATTCGTCATGACGAATGTCGATGCGCGCGATGCCGCCCCCGGCGTTGGCCCAGTCGTGCTCGCCACGCGAGTGCGTGTACCCGGCATTGTTCTCGATCACGATCGATCGGTCGATGCCGATCATGGAGTTGTCGGTGACTGAATGCCCGGCGCGAAACAGCGGTACCCGGCACACCAGGCGGTCGCCTTCGAATGCCTGCTCGCGTCGATACACCAGCAAGTTGATGCGTTCATCGGCATTGTCCGTGATCGTGACGTAGGCATCGCCGAGCAGCGTCGGCGTCGTGCCGCTGCCCTGGTTGATCGTGCCGACCTTGCGGCTGCTGCCGCGGTCGTAGGATTCGCGCCAGCCCACGACCGGTGCGCCATCGCCGTCGGCTGCGAAACGGTACATCGCGTGATCCGAAACGACGAATACACCGTTTGCGGCGACCGAAAAGCCGTTCTGAATTTCTTCGTGGTCAAGCCCGGTCAACTGTACGCGGCCCGTGGTTGTGTCCAGCGTGCCGACGCGTCCGTGGCGGGTCACCCACCAGATCAATCCATCGTAATCCGGCATTACAGCCGTGATCGGATCGCACTCTCCATCCGGCCAGGGATTCGTCGGCGACACGCAGTCATGCGGTACGTGCGCCGACAGGTCCCAGGCGCCGTCGTCGTAAAATTCCCAGTCGCCGTCGCTGTCCTGGCCATGTGCTATGCGACGAACCACCTGATCGCTGTCGGCCATGACAACACGGTCCTCGTGATCGAGGTAGAAGTAGGCTCCCGAGCTGTCCTCCATGATCTTGCTCTTGTCGCGGGCAATCAGCGCCGCCCAGGTAGAGGGTCGCACCGGCAGCTTCATTAACGCCAGCAGGTTGAGCGTGCGGGGTTCCATCAGGTAGATGCGAAAACCGCTGATGGCTGCACAAAGTGCGACGAGGCGGCCGCCGCTGTCGAACGTCAGCGTTGCGCACTGGCCGCCGGGCAACTTCGCGCCGCGCCGCGAATTGACGATCGGATCGACGCCCAGCGGCCCGCCGCCCGGATGCACGTCCGAACTGTAGGAATCGGCATGCATCGTGTTGACGCCCTGCGGTGCCATGAAAGGAAGTTTGTCGATGGACATCGTCATCGGACGCGGCCTCGCCGCGGCACCAATGAACGCTGGTGCCTTGTGAGCGCGGCTCTCGATCGATCGTCCGGCGTACGGCTCGCGGTTCCAGAGATTGAACGCCAGCATAAGAACGAGAACGGCGGCGACGAGAAAGGTCAGTCGTCGCACAACAGGAATTTCTGTACTTTGCCCGAAGCATTTCGGGGCAACGCGTCGACGAAACTGACGCGGCGCGGAACCTTGAAGTTCGCCATTTTTTCACGTGCCCATGCGATGACTTCTTCGGCGGTCAGCCCGCCGTCCGCGTTTGCAACAACGAACGCATGGCCGACTTCACCCAAGCGCTCGTCCGCTCGACCAATCACGGCGACATCCGCAATATCAGGGTGGCCAAGCAGCAGATTCTCGATTTCCGCCGGATAGCAGTTGAACCCGCCACAGATGTACATGTCCTTCGCGCGATCTGTGATCTTGAGATAGCCGTCCTTGTCCTGCCAGCCGATGTCGCCGGTATCGAGCCAGCCATCGTCGCTGATCGCTGCTGACGTCGCATCAGGATCGTCGAAGTAACCCTGCATGACATTGAAGCCGCGAACTTTGATATGGCCGGTTTCACCCGGCTTGACCTGCTCTTCGTCGTCATTGACGACCCTGACCTCGATGTCCTCGATCGGTCGGCCGGCGGTGTTTGCGATCGTTTCGAAGTCGTCTCCGGCGCGACAGATGCTAACCACGCCACACTCCGTCAGTCCGTACCCGGTGTAGACGCGGTCGAAGCCGAGCACCTGTTTCATGTCGCGGACCAGTTGCACAGGAACGGATGCGGCGCCGGTTACGGCGCAGCGCAGGGAACTCGTGTCCGTCGTCGCGAGATTCTCGTGCGCGAGCAACGCCTGAAACACGGTCGGCGCCCCGGGAAGCATGGTGATTCGATCGCGCTCGATGCGCTCGAGCAGCCTGCCGGCGTCGAAGACAGCTTCCGGATAACAGGTGGCGCCCGTCAGCAGGCAGGTCAGCCAGCCGGACTTGTAGCCAAACGTGTGAAAAAACGGATTGACGATCAGGTAACGATCATCGTCACCCAGGCCAACCGCCCGCGACCAGGTGTCAAAAATTGCGACCACCTGTCCGTGCGTGCTCATGACGCCTTTGGGGGCGCCTGTCGTGCCCGACGTGTACATCAGGTCGCTCAGGCCGTCAGCTCGCAGCATCTGGCGCCGCGTGTCGAGACCGGCTGGGTCGATATCGTCACCCGCTGCGATGAAATCGGCGAGTGAAAGACACTCCGTATATTGTCCACGCAACAGAATCGTCGTTTCGAGGTCCGGAAGATCCTGGTCGTGCAGCAGCGACGGGTAGTCTGTATCGAGAAAACCGCAGACTGTCAGCAATATGCGGCAGCGTGCCCGCCGCAGGATATCGCCGGCCTCTGCGCCCTTGTAGCGGGTATTGATGGGCACCAGTACGCCGCCGGCCATTTGCCCGCCGATTGCGGTCCAAATCCATTCGTGCAGGTTCGGCGCCCAGATTGCAAAGCGCTCACCGGGCTCAAGTCCTGAGGCGATAAAAGCACGCGCAGCGCGCTCGGCATGCAGACCGAGTTGCGCAAACGTCAACTCGATATCGCCATCAATGACGGCAGGCCGGTCAGGCCAGCGGTCCGCAGCGGCGAGCGCGACTTCGGGGATGGTGCGGTTCATATCAGGCATCGTTCTGCGCCATCCGCGGGTAGTCGACGTAGCCAGCTGCGCCCGGTGTGTACAGTGTCTTGCGATCGAAGCCGGACAGTTCGGCACCGGCGGCAAAGCGCTCGACCAGGTCCGGGTTGCCAATATAGTGGCGGGCAAACGATACGGCGGCCGCCGTCCCGGTCGCCACGACCTGGCTGGCTTCAACAAAGTCGTAGCTGTCATTGACGATCAGCGGGCCGTCGAAATGTTTTGTTGCCAGTGCCAGGTTGTCGACGGGTCCGTCGGGCAGGCGAATGACATGCAGATAGGCGATCCCGAGGGTATTGACGGCATCGAGCAATGTGCCGAACGTTTCTGCCGGGTCGTCGTCAGACAGATCGTTGAACGGATTGCCCGGGCAGATGCGCAGGCCCACCCGGCTCATGCCGCGGACCGAGCCCATGGCCTCGAGCGCCTCGATGACAAAGCGAATCCGGTTTTTCACACTGCCGCCGTACCGGTCGCTGCGCTTGTTGGTACCGGTCGACAGGAATTGCGCCGGCAGGTAGCCGCTGGTGCCGTGCAATTCGACGCCGGCAAACCCGGCGCGATACGCGTTGGCCGTAGCGTGCCGGAATTCTTCGATGACATCGGCAATCTCGCCCGACGCCAACGCGCGCGGTACGTCGAAGTCCACCATGCCTTTCGCATCCGTGTACATTTTCCCGCTGGCCCGGATCGCAGACGGTGCGACGGTTTCTGCATCGTCGTCCTTGTTGTAGCGGCTGGCCACGCGACCGCAATGCATCAGCTGCAGGACCATACTGCCGCCGCGCGCCCGTACCGCATCGACGACGGCGGACCAGCCCTCGACCTGGTCGTCGCTGTGGATTCCCGGTGTACGAGCGTAGCCCTTGCCGTTCGGGCTCGGCTGCGTTCCTTCGGTGATTACCAGCCCGGCGCTGGCTCGCTGCGAATAGTACTCGGCGTGCAAGGGCAAAGGCACGTCTCCGGGGCCGGCGCGACTGCGGGTCATCGGGGCCATTACGATCCGGTTGCTGATCTCGATATCGCCGAGCGCACCGGGTTTGAACAACGTGTTATCCATCGTCACAGGCAGCAGCTAACGAATGCGGATCCGCGGATCCGGCGTACCCCGCCGCATGCGGTTCAGGAATTCATCCAGCGGTGCGGGCTCGGCAACGTCCGGTTCATTGTCCGCCGGCGGGTTCGCCCAGAATTCCTCCCAGGAAGGAAACAGTTCATGGAATGCGCCGTCATAGGACTCGCGGCCCGGCCAGCGAATCTTGCTTTCTCCGACCGGCGGTTTGTTCAGGTCGGTCGCGTACCAGTAGCAGGGCAGCCGGCGACGAAAATACCAGGTGCCGTCCATGCGCTCGTAGTTATCCCAGTACAACATTTGCATGATGACCCATTCGTCGCCCGTCTCGTGTTCGTTTTTGGAGTAAACGACGCCATGCGCGTGGTCGGCATCGTCGAACTCGATGATATGGTTGCCGATGTGATGCGAAGTTCCGGTAAACTGCAGCCGCAACGTATCGTCCAGCCAGCGCTTCAGGTGGGCCCGCCCGGTCTTGTCGCGGCTCACGCGTATATCGGCCGCAAACAGGTTGACGTGCGCATCGAGGTCACGCATATCCAGCGACAGTGCGTACTTGGAAGCAAGTTGACGAATGGCGTCGAGAGATTCGAGCCGGTCAATACGGGAAATGAGGGAGTCGTCCATAAACAAAAAACCGTTTTCGTAGGAACTACTGTATATTTTCACGTAATCAGGCAGTATTATCAATAAATCATTATTAAAGTCGCGATTTTTTCTCCCTGAAACTGCGTTATTCGACAAATGCAATGCTCGATGCACCAGGAATCTCCCGACCAATGGCAAATGACGAACAAACCGGTCAGAACATTGATGTCGACGATCTCGATCGCGACATTATCGGCTTGCTGCAGCAGGACGGGCGAATGTCCATACAGGACATTGCGAAGACCCTGTCGTCGACGTCCTCGACCGTGCGCAAGCGAATCCGTCGCCTCGAAGAGGCCAAGATCATGCGAGTCGTCGCGGTCACCGATTTTTCAGCGGCGGGTTACGAACTGCTGATTGCCGTCGGCATCCAGGTCGAGAACCGCAGGCCTGACGATGTCGGCGAGGAGATCGCCGAATTGCCCGAAGTTTTCAGCGTCAACCTGGTCACCGGGGTTTGCGAGCTTGACGTGCTGGTCGCGGCCAGGGATTTCGATGAGTTGTCCCTGTTTCTTCACGACAAGCTGGCGAAAATTGACGGCATTGCCAAGCTGTTTCCGGGGCTGACCGTCGATGTGCTCCGTTACGAGTCCGGATGGGTGTCGAAGATATGAGCAAACGCCAACTCGACGACGTAGATACCCGTATTCTCGAGCACCTGTCCCGGGATGCGCGGGTCAGCAATCGCGAAATCGCGGAAGACCTGTCGTTGGCCGAAGGGACCGTTCGGGGTCGTATCAAGCGCCTGCAGGCCGACAAAGTCATCAAGATCATGGCGATCGCCGACGTTCGGGTCCTTACCCAGCATGAGCACCCGATGATGGCGTATATCGGCGTCCATGCGGAACTGGCCAGTCTGCACCAGACGGCCCGCAAGATAGCCGACCTCGATTTCGTCCGATTTGCCGCGACAATGCTCGGCCGTTACGACATCCTCGCTATCTCGTTTGTCGCGTCGGCGGAAGAGCTGATCGAGCACGTCAACGACGAGATCCTGGCACTGCCGGGCGTCAAGCACGTGGATACCAAGCTGGCGATCAAGTCCCTGAAGTACGATTATCGATGGGGTCGAATCGTCGAATAGTAAAATTTATTGCAAAAATTTTACGAGAATGTGTATTTTTCCTGCCTATACTGCTAATATTCGTAATTAGAAACCACGATATTCACTATTTCGGCCTAAACTGGCCGCCCTGGTGTGAGCAGGAGAAAACACATGGCTACATCCGCCAAGGCCGTCGATTCGGCCGACGTGCCCGTGATCGACATCGATCCCTACCTCGAAAACTTCGCCGCGCGAGGGCCCGAGGGTCGGAAGCAGCGGCAGGTTCTGGCCGAAAGCGTCGAAGACCTGAAGAAATCCGGATTCATGCGGTCACTGGTGCCGTCAAAATGGGGCGGTCTCGAGGTGCCGGTACAGGAGTTTTTCCGCGCACAAATCAAAATCTCCGAAGCCGATATGGGCACCGGATGGATTGCCGGTGTCATTGCCGTGCACGCATTCCAGATCGCGCTGATGGACGAGCAGGCACAACGTGACGTCTACGGTGATGATCCCGACACCTGCGTGTCGAGTTCCTACAACCCGGTGGGCGGCAAGACGGAACAGGTTGATGGTGGCGTCAAGTTGAGCGGCCGCTGGGGCTGGAGTTCGGGATCGGAGCACTGCAACTGGGTGTTGCTGGGCGCCATCATTGCCGGTGAGGGCTATCGGACTTTCCTGGTGCCGCGATCCGACTACGAGATCGAAGATACCTGGTACGCAATGGGACTGCAGAGTTCTGGTTCCAACGACATCGTGATTGACACGCCCGTCTTCGTGCCCGACTACCGGACACACAAGCAAATGGACGGTTTCAATTGTCTCAATGACCAGGAAAACCCAATGTACAGCATGCCGTGGGCCCAGGCCTTCGCACGCTGCGTGTCGACGCCAGCAATCGGCGCTGCGAAGCATGCGCTGCAGCTGTTCATCGACAATGCCAGTACCAGCAGCTCGGATCCCACACGGCTGATCGGTGACCCCGACATCCTGAGGCGGGTCGCCGAGGTCGAGTACCTCATCGACGAAGTGGAAACGCTGCTATTCCGGAATTTCGACGCGATGACGGCGCTACTGGAAGCCGGAGAGGAAATACCGCTGATCGACCGGGTCCGTTACCGCTACCAGGCCGGCGTGGTCATTACGAAAATGATGCAGGCCGTGGACATGCTGTTCGAAACGGCGGGTGGTCGCAGCGTCTTCCTCGGCTCCGAAATCCAGAATATCTGGCACGACATCCACATTGCGCGCGCACACGTTGCCAACAGCCCGGTCGCGTTTGCCCGCAACCTGGGCAACATGATGCTCGGCGGCGAAAACCAGGACGTCTTCATCTAGCTTGACCGGAACCGAATTCACGGGAACTGCGAATCATCATGTCGACTCATGCTCCACCGCGCGGAGAGGTCGTTGCCGCGGGAGACCAGGAAATCCATTTCCTGACTTACGGCGAGGGGCCGGCGGTCGTGCTGTTGCACGGCAGCGGCCCCGGTGCGAGCGGCTACAGCAACTTCAAGCAGAATATCGATGCTATCGTCTCGGCGGGCTGCCGGGCGATCGTTATGGACATGGTCGGCTTCGGCTACTCGAGCAAGCCGGTCGATCGTGACTACACGACGGAATTTTTTGCCTCGACGGTCAAGGCAGCGTTGGAGGCAATCGGCGTGGAGCGCGCTGCACTGTTTGGCAATTCGCTGGGCGGCGCGATCTGCATACGACTGGCGCTGGATCACCCGGATTTCGTCACGAGCCTGATCATGATGGCGCCCGGCGGTATCGAAGAGCGTGAGACATACTTCGCGATGCCGGGCATTTCGAAGATGGTGAGTTCCTTCGTCAGCGGCGAGCTCGACAGGGACGGGCTTCGAAAGATCCTGGAAATGCTCGTGTTCGACAGCCGCAACGTCAGTGACGAACTCGTGGACGAACGCTATGCAATATTGCAAAACCAGCCCCGGGAGGTGCTGTCGCGCATGGTCATTCCGTCGATGGAAGACTCGTTACAGGATATCCGCTGTCCGATTGTTGGCTTCTGGGGGCAGAACGACGAGTTCAATCCGGTCAGCGGCGCGCAGAAGTTTCTCGAGCGCTGTAGCGACTGCCGGTTCACGATCGTAACGGACTGTGGTCACTGGGTGATGCTCGAGCATCAGCGCATGTTCAATGCGCAACTGCACGATTTCCTCACGCACAGTGTCAAGGGTTCGTAACCGTGCTGGCAAAGTCTGCGATATCCTGCTACGGCGATGAGTTGTTCGATTGCATGATGTCGCAATCAGTTGTGCCGCCGCTGACCGACCGCGAACCGGGCATCGCGATCGAGGACAGTTACAAGATCTCGCAGCGATTCCTCGAGCGTCGGCTGACCGATAATGGCGAGTCCGTCGTCGGCAAGAAAATTGGCGTTACCTCCGATGCGGTACAATCCATGCTGGGTGTGTTCGAGCCCGACTTCGGGTTTCTGACCGATGCCATGCAGGTCAGTGAAGGCGAGATCTCGATCGGCAACCTGATCCAGCCGCGCGCCGAAGCAGAAATTGCGTTTCGCCTCGGCAGGACACTGCAGGGGCCCGGCATCACCGCCGCCGACGTGCTGGCGGCAACCGAAGCAGTCATTCCCTGCTTCGAAGTCGTGGACTCGCGTATCGAGGGCTGGCGGATCAGGATCCAGGACACGGTCGCGGACAATGCGTCCTGCGGGATCTACGTGCTCGGTTGTGGTGAGGCCGATGCCGGGACACTGGACCTCGCCGCCTGCAAGGTTACGGTGACAAAGAACGGTGAATTCCTGAGCGAGGGCTTTGGTTCGGCCGTGCAGGGCTCGCCACAGTCGGCGATCGCGTGGCTGGCCAATACCTTCGGCAAACTCGGCATGTCGCTCAACGCGGGAGAGATCGTGTTGTCCGGCTCCCTGGTACCGCTGGAACCGATCGTGGCCGGCGACACGATGGTCATGGATATTCCCGGCCTCGGCAAGACAATCGCAAATTTCGTCGAATGAAAGATTCTGAGAGGACGACGGCATGAGCAAGACCAAAGTGATGATCATCGGTTCCGGAAACATCGGTACCGATTTGATGATCAAGATTCGAGATACCTCGGAGAGACTCGAGGTTGCTGCGGTCATCGGTATCGATCCGGACTCGGAGGGCCTCGCGATGGCCCGGGAGTCCGGTTTCGAGACGTCGCACGAAGGCATCGACGGTGCAGAGCGCCTGGCGATCTGGGACGACGTGCAGATCGTATTCGATGCGACGTCGGCTGCGGCGCACCCGCGTCACAACGAGGCTTGCCGCAAAACAGGTAAACAAATGGTTGACCTGACACCGGCTGCGATCGGCCCCTATTGCGTGCCGGTGGTCAACATGACCGAGCATCTGGGCGAGCCGAACGTCAACATGGTGACCTGCGGCGGGCAGGCGACGATTCCGATCGTGCATGCCGTACGCCGGGTGTCGGAATCGGTGCCGTTCGCCGAGATCGTCGCGTCGGTGTCATCGAAATCGGCCGGTCCGGGGACACGCGCCAATATCGATGAGTTCACGCAGACCACGGCGCGCGGCATCGAGATCGTCGGTGGCGCAGAACACGGTAAGGCAATCATCATTCTGAACCCTGCCGAACCGCCGATGCTGATGCGTGACACGATCTACACGCTGTCGCTCGGCGCCGACGAAAAAGACATCGAGGAATCGATCGCAGACATGATCAAAGATGTCCAGCGCTACGTGCCGGGCTACCGGCTCAAGCAGGACGTGCAGTTCGAGCGCTTTGGCATCGATCGCAAGCTGAATATTCCGGGATATGGCGAGACAGCCGGCCTCAAGACGTCCGTGTTCCTCGAGGTCGAAGGTGCCGGACATTTCCTCCCGAAGTACTCGGGCAACCTGGACATCATGACGTCGGCAGCGCTGGGAACCGGTGAGCGCATCGCCGAGCTGAAATACGGGGTGGCAGCATGAGCAGCAAGATCAACGACCCGACACAGGAAAAAATCTACATCCAGGATGTCACTTTGCGTGACGGCATGCATCCGTTGAGGCACAGCTATTCGATCGAACAAGTGCGACAGATTGCGAAGGCTCTCGACGAAGCGGGTGTCGATGCGATCGAGATCTCGCATGGCGACGGCCTGAACGGATCGAGCTTCAACTATGGCTTCGGTGCCCACACCGACTGGGAGTGGATCGAGGCCGTTGCTGACGTCGTCGACAATGCCGTCGTGACCACTCTGATCCTCCCCGGAATTGCCACTGTCAAAGAGCTGCAGCGTGCCTTCGATCTCGGCGTGCGTTCAGTCCGCGTTGCGACCCATTGCACCGAAGCCGACGTCGCGAAGCAACACATCGAGTTTGCCCGTGAAATCGGAATGGATACCGTCGGATTCCTGATGATGGCCCACATGATCGAGCCCGATAAACTGGCGGAGCAAGCGAAGCTGATGGAGTCTTATGGCGCACAATGCGTGTACGTGACGGACTCCAGTGGCGCGCTCGACATGGACGGCTTTGCGGCACGCTTCGACGCCTACGATCGGGTGCTGGATGAAAATACGGAACGCGGCGTGCACTCGCACCACAACCTGTCGCTCGGTGTCGCCAACTCGATTGTCGCGGTACAACGAGGTGTACGGCGGGTGGACGCATCGCTTGCCGGCATGGGTGCCGGTGCTGGCAACACGCCACTCGAGGTATTCGTCGCTGCGATCGACAGGAAAGGCTGGCGCCACGACTGCGACCTCTACAAGTTGATGGATGCGGCCGAGGATCTCGTGCGGCCGCTGCAGGACCGGCCGGTCCGGATCGACAGGGAATCCCTGTCGCTCGGCTACGCCGGCGTTTATTCGTCTTTCCTGCGCCATGCCGAAAGGGCATCGGAAGTTTACGGCATCGACGCCCGGACCATCCTCGTCGAGCTCGGCCGGCGCGGCATGATCGGTGGCCAGGAAGACATGATCGTCGACGTCGCTCTCGACCTGGTGAAGCGCCGCGACGAACGAGAGAACGAACGGGCGAAGTCCGCCTGACGACAACACATAATTCAAGGTGGATAGACATGGCAGTAGCAAGACTCGGATACATCGGCATAAGCTCACAGGACCCGGATGCCTGGAATGCCTTCGGCAGCGACCTGCTTGGCCTGATGTCGGTCAAGGGCCCTGGCGACGGTGTCTATCTGAAAATAGATGACCATCCTTATCGCATCATCGTCAATAAGGGCGCAGAAGACCGCCTTGCCTGCATGGGTTGGGAAGTCGAGGATGCCGCCGCCTACGAGCACACGATCGCCGCGCTCCAAGCCGCCGGTACACCCGTCGAACATGGCGACGACGCGGGTGCCGTGGAGCGTTCTGTCAGCGCCTATTGCAGCGCCGCGGACCCGGCGGGTAATCCGCTCGAGATTTACCATGGACGAACGAACGTCGGCGACGCATTTGAATCCCCGCAAGCGGTATCCAGGTTCCTGACCGGCGACATGGGACTCGGCCACATCGTCGTCCCGGCACCGAACACCGACGAGACGCACGCCTTTTACAAGGACGTGCTCGGCTTTGGCGACAGTGACGACCTGACGCTGCCGCCGCCCGCCGAGGGCGCGCCGGAAATGCGGGTGGTCTTCATGCACGCCGCCAACCCGCGCCATCACAGCCTTGCACTTTTTAACCTGCCGAATCCGACCGGCATCGTGCACCTGATGCTCGAAGTGCCGACGATCGACGAAGTCGGCGCGTGTCTCGACCGTATCAACAGGGCCGGAATCCCGTTGCTGGCGACACTCGGTCGTCATTGCAACGACAACATGCTGTCGTTCTACGCCATCAGCCCGGGCGGAATTGCTGTCGAGTACGGCTGCGAAGGCCGACAGATCGACTGGCAGAACTTCGAAGCTACGAAAACCACCGTCGCCGATGTCTGGGGCCACGAGTACCAGCCGGTCGCGGTTTGACTCCGGGCCGGGTAACGCCATGAACAAATTGCAATCCGCGCAGGAAGCGATCGCAAGCCTCGAGAGCGGCATGACGATCGGTATCGGTGGCTGGGGACCGCGTCGCAAGCCGATGGCACTGGTGCGCGAAATTCTACGATCCGACCTCGACGACCTGACCGTCGTTTCCTACGGCGGCGCCGACGTCGGCATGCTTTGCGCCAGCGGCAAAATCAGAAAGCTCGTCTTCGCATTCGTGTCGCTCGACTTCATCCCGCTGGAGCCGTACTTCCGCAAGGCGAGGCAGAATGGCGACATCGAAATCATGGAAATCGACGAAGGCATGTTGTTGCTCGGTCTTCGCGCAGCGGCAATGGGTTCGCCATTCATCCCGACGCGAGTCGGTTTGGGGACCGACGTCCTGACCCGCAATACCGGCATCAAGATGATCCGTTCGCCGTACGACGACGCAAGGGTCTGGGTGGCGATGCCGGCACTGAATCTCGATGCCGCACTCGTGCACGTTGATCGCGCCGACGAGCGTGGCGTATGCCAGATCAAGGGGCCTGATCATTACATGGACGACCTGTTCATACGCGCCGCGCGTCGGACGGTCGTTTCCTGCGACGAACTCGTTGCGACGGAATACTTTCATGACAACGCGGAGGAATCCCGCTACGTATTCTGGGAGCGCAGTGCGACGACGGCCGTCGTACACACACCCTGCGGCGCGCATCCCTCGTCGTGCAATCCGCTGTATGGCATCGACGTCGAGCATTTCAATACGTATGCGGCGAGTGCCCGGGAAGAGGACGGCTGGCAGCGCTATGTCGACGAGTTCGTTGCCGGCGGCGAGGAAGACTACCTGAACAAAGTGGGCGGTGTTGCGCAGATAAAATCGCTGCCGGCGCCGGTGTACTGATGCTTGTGGACCTGCTGATCACCGCGTGCTCGCGCGCGTGGGATGACGATGGCGAGGTACTCGCGTCGGGTATCGGTGTTGTCCAGCGCCTCGGCGCGTCGTTGGCGATGCATAAGAATCCCGACCTGATGATGACTGATTCCGAGGCCTACATGGTATCGGAGCCGGTGCCGATAGGGCCGCGCGACGGCTATGAGCCGCAGCGTGAGACATGGATGGGTTTTTCGCGCATCTTCGATAATGTCTGGTCCGGCAAGCGGCATGCGCTCGTCGGCCCGACGCAGATCGACCGCTTCGGCCAGGCCAATATCTCGGCAATCGGCGACTACGATCGGCCGAAGATCCAGATGCTCGGTGTGCGGGGTTTCCCCGGCAACTCGATCAGCCATGCAAACTCGTTTTTCGTACCGAACCACAGCAAACGTGTGTTCGTCGACGGCGAAGTCGACATGGTCGCTTCGGTCGGCTACAACCCGGATCGCGTTGCCGAAGGCTGGAAGCTCGACGACATCGACATTCGTATTATCGTCACGAACCTCTGCGTCATGGATTTTCGCGGGCCGGACCATCAGGCCCGCCTCGTCTCTTTGCATCCGGGAATTGAGGTCGACCAGGTTGTCGAGAATACCGGCTTCGAGCTCTGCATCCCGCCCGACGTTGCCGAAACCCCGCAACCGACGTCCGATGAGCTGAAGTTGATCGCGCAATATGACCCGCATGAGTTGCGGGCAAGTGCGGTGAAATAGTCAATGGCCATCCGGAATCGTGTCGCCGCTCGTGAAGGCTGGTACCTGCTCGATGCGGAACGGCCGCGTCTTCTCGGCACGCAATGCGGCGATTGCGGCAGCTACTACTTCCCGAAACACGACACCTACTGCCGCAACCCCGCCTGTGACGGCGAGACCTTCGACGAGGTCGAACTCAGCCATCGCGGCAGGATCTGGTCGTACACGAACGCAGCCTATCCGCCGCCGCCGCCGTTTGTCGCCGCCGAGCCTTACGAAGCATTCGCAATCGCCGCGGTGGAACTGGAGCGGGAACGTATCGTCATACTCGGCCAGCTCGCGAACGGCGTCGGGGTAGACGACGTACGTATCGGTGACGAGGTGGAGGTGACACTGGAGCCCCTGTACGTGGAAGACGACACGGAGTTCGTCGTCTGGAAATGGAAACCCGTCACGCAGGCCGGGTCATGAGTAACCCGGTTGCGATTCTCGGCGTCGGCATGCATCCCTGGGGCAAGTGGGGCCGCAACTTCGTCGAGTACGGCGTCAAGGCGGCACGCGACGCGCTGGCCGATGCCGGCGTGTCGTGGACCGACATCGATTTCGTTGCCGGTGCGAGTACGATGCGATGCGGCTACCCGGGATACGTTTCAGGGGCGACATTTGCGCAGGCGCTCGGCTGGACCGGAGCGCGCATCGCGAGTTGCTACGCAGCCTGTGCGTCGGGATCCCAGGCGCTCGATACGGCGAGGGCACAAATCCTCGCCGGGCTGGCCGACGTCGCGCTGGTCGTCGGCGCCGATACGACACCGAAAGGCTTTCTCGCGCCGCAGAAAGGCGAGCGGCCCGACGATCCGGACTGGCTGCGCTTTCGTCTGCACGGTGCGACCAATCCCGTGTATTTCGCGCTGCACGCGCGACGTCGCCTCGAGCTTTACGGCACCACGGATGAAGATATCGCCGCTGTGCGGGTGAAGAATGGCCAGAACGGCCTGCACAACCCGAATGCGCGTTACCGCAAGGCATTCACGCTGGAAGAAGTCCTCGAATCGCCGATTGTCTCGGACCCGTTACGACTCTACGAAATCTGCGCCACCAGCGACGGCGGAGCAGCCATCGTCGTTGCGAGCACCGAGTATGCGAAACAGCTCGAGAAGAACCCGGCCACGATCGAGGCAATCTCGACCATTACGCCGACCTTCCCGAGCACGCAACTCGAGCTGCCGGACCTCGCCACCGACTCGGCCGCCAGCGTCCCGGCGCCCGACATGAATTTCAAGCCGGCGATCATAGAAGCGGCATACCAGGAAGCCGGCATCGGCCCCGACGACCTCAGCCTTGCGGAGGTCTATGATCTCAGTACGTCGATGGAACTGGACTGGTACGAAGCACTGGGGCTTTGCCCGGAAGGCGACGGGCATAAGCTGCTGCGCGATGGCGACACCGAAATCGGCGGACGCATTCCCGTAAATGCGTCGGGCGGCCTTTCGTGTTTCGGCGAAGCGGTCCCGGCGCAGGCACTGGCGCAGGTCTGCGAACTGGTCTGGCAACTGCGCGGCGAGGCTGACAAGCGCCAGGTACGCGATGCGCGAGTGGGCATTACGGCCAATGTCGGGCTGTTCGGTCATGGCTCGTCGGTCATCGTCAAGAGGTGAAGCATGAGCATGCTGCATACCCCGCTGTGCGACCTTCTCGGCTGCAAATACCCGATCATCCAGACGGCGATGGGCTGGGTATCGGGACCGGAACTGGTCGCCGCCAGCGGCAACGCCGGTGCTTTCGGCTTCCTCGCGGGTGCGACGATTCCGCCGGACGAAATCGAGCGCGACATTGTCAAGATCAAGTCACTGACCGACGCGCCGTTCGGTGTCAATTTCCATATGTATCAGCCGAATGCCGCCGACATCGTCGATCTGGTCATCAAGCACCGGGTTCGTGCGGTCAGTTACTCACGCTCGCCCGGCGCAGAAATGATCGGCCGCCTGAAAGAACACGGGGTCAGATGCGTGCCCACGATCGGGCTGCCCAAGCATGCCATCAAGGCAATCGAGCTCGGCGCGGATGCGGTCACGGTGCAGGGCGGCGAAGGCGGTGGTCATACCGGGTCGGTGCCGACATCCCTGCTGATTCCGCAGGTAATTGACGCTGTCGCGGGTAAAGTGCCCGTCGTGGCGGCAGGCGGGTTCAAGGACGGTCGCGGGCTGGTCGCGGCGCTCGCCTGGGGCGCGGACGGGATCGCGATGGGCACCCGTTTCCTGATGGCGAAGGAGTCGTCGCCGCCGGATGCGACCAAGCAGCGCTACGTCGACTGCAACAATCCGTCGGAAATCGTCGTGTCGAGAGCCATCGACGGCCTGCCGCAGCGCATGATCACGAACGAAATGCTGTCGCGACTGGAACGGGCGAACCCAGTCACCAAATTCCTGATCGCCGTCAGCAATGGCCTGCGTTATCGCCGATTTACCGGCGCGAGCCTGTTCGGCATGCTGCGATCGGCAATCGCGATGACCAGGAACAGTGACATGACGCTGTCGCAGGCAATCATGTCGGCGAATGCGCCGATGATCATCCAGAAAGCCATGGTTGACGGCCAGCCTTCGGCCGGCGTGTTACCGTCAGGCCAGGTCGCCGGCGTCATCGGCGAGGTACAAAGCTGCGAACAGATCATCGCGAGCATCGTCTCTGAAGCACAGGAAAGACTTCGCGAACTGGCAGCCATGGCTGCCAGGGAGGCCCGGGTATGAAATCGCCATTCGACGTGTCAATCAAGGACGGCGTTGCCGAACTCGTGTTCAACCATCCCCCGGTCAACGCGTTCGATTCGGCAACCTGGTTCGCAATTGCCGCGAAAATCGACGCGCTGGGGAAGCACGACGACGTTCGCGTCATCATTATTGCTGCTGAAGGCAAGGGTTTTTGTGCCGGTGTCGACATCAAGGAGCTTGCAGCCGATCCGGGCAAGATTGTCGACGTCAATCGCGGTAATTTCGATACCTTCCGTGCGATTCATCGCAACCCGAAACCGGTCATCGTCGCATTACACGGATTCGTGCTTGGCGGCGGAATCGGAATCAGCGGTGCCGCCGATATTATCGTTGCGTCCGAATGCGCGAACTTCGGGATCCCCGAAGTTGATCGCGGCGCAATGGGTGGCGGTGCGCATTTGCAGCGCATGTTTCCCGTGCAGAAAGTGCGCTACATGTACTTTACCGGCGAGTTCATCGACGCGACGGAGGCGTATCGCCTCGGCGCGATCGAACGCGTCGTGCCGCGCGACGAACTGATGTCGACGGCCCGCGCGATTGCAGCGAAGATTGCCGAGAAGTCGCCGGGCATGATCAGGCTGGCCAAAGAATCACTGACCGGTATCGAAGACGGCAACCTGGAAGAAAAGTACCGCTGGGAACAGGGATTCACGTTCGAGGCGTACACGATGCCGGACTCACAGGAAGCACGCGACGCGTTTGTTGAGAAGCGTGACGCAAGTTTCGACAAGGACTGACGCGCGACCAATGGATCTCCGCTATACAGACGAGCAGGATCAGTTTCGCCGCGAAGTGCGTGACTGGCTGGCGGGGCACGTGCCAGCCGAACCGTTGCCATCGCTCGATACGCCGGAAGGCTTCGAGCTGCATCGTGACTGGGAACGCACGCTTGAGTCCGGCAACTGGGGCATGGTGACCTGGCCCGTCGAGTATGGTGGCCGGGGCTGCAACCTGATCGAGTGGCTGATCTTCGAGGAAGAGTACTACCGCGCCGGGGCACCGTTGCGCGTCAGCCAGAACGGCATCTTCCTGCTGGGCCCGACGTTGATGGAGTTCGGTACGGACGCCCAGAAAGCGCGTTTCCTGCCGCCGATGGCCGCGGGCGACGAAATCTGGGCTCAAGCCTGGTCGGAACCGAATGCCGGCAGCGACATGGCCGCCATACGCTCGCGCGCAACGCGGGTAACCGAGAACGGCGAAGACTTTTACGTACTCGAAGGCCAGAAGACTTGGTCGTCTCGCGCGGTCTTTGCCGACTGGGGCTTCGGTATATTTCGTACCGAACCTGATTCGAAGCGGCATAAGGGCCTGTCGTTTATCCTGTTTCCGCTGGATGCGGATGGCATCACGATTCGGCCGATTCGCCAGCTCGACGGCGATGCAGGCTTTGCCGAGATTTTCTTTGACGATGCGCGCGTGCCCGTCGCAAACCGCCTCGGCGACGAAGGTCAGGGCTGGCACATCGCGATGGCAACCGCCGGATTCGAGCGCGGGCTGATGCTTCGAAGCCCGGCGCGCTTCCAGGTAACCGCCAGACGACTCATCGAGCTCTACCGGCAGAACGCAGAGCGCGTCTCGCCTGCCACGGGTGAACGGGTGATCGAGTGCTATCTCGATGCGGAGGCCTATTGCCTGAACACCTATTACACGGCATCACGCCTGATGGCCGGCGGCAGGATCGGCTCCGAGGCGAGCTGTAACAAGATATTCTGGTCCGAACTCGACCGCCGCATGCACCGGATCGCAATGTCGATGCTGGGCGCGCGCGCTGAACTGACGGAACACGCGGCGGATGCCGTCGATGCGGGCCGCTGGCTGGACGGCTACCTGTTTTCGCTCGCGGGGCCGATCTACGCCGGCACCAACGAAATTCAACGCAACATCATCGCCGAGCGCTGTCTCGGCCTGCCGAGGGCGTGACGGTGGATTTCACGTTCACGACCGACGAACTCGAATTGCGCGACGGTGCTCGCGAGTACCTGCGGGGTCGGTGTACGCCGGAAACGCTGCGTGGACTCGTGGAGTCCGGCACGGCCGACCTCGCCGGATGGCCCGAGCTCGTGGAGATGGGCTTCGCCGGATTCCTGGTGCCGGATTCGGCCGGCGGGCTCGGAATGTCGGATACTGCATTCGTGCTGCTGGCCGAGGAAGCCGGCTACGTCGCCATGCCCGAACCCCTGGTCGACGTTGCCGGTATAGCGGCGCCGTTACTGGCGGCACTCGATAGCGACGCGGCGGCACAGATTGCCGCCGGCGCGATTCGCGTGCTGACCTCTCATCCACTGAATCCCTACGTCAACCAACTCGGGACCGGAGACCAGGTCTTGCGCTTTTCGGATGACAAGGTCGAGTTGATTGCAGCCGCGGATATCGAGACGACGACGGTGGACAGTATCGATCCGTTGCGGCAGCTGGCGCATATCGAAACCGCCGAAACGGCCATACTCGCCGAAGGTGTTGAGGCGGGGACGCTGGCGGCACGCGCCGCGCTGCGGGGTGCGCTGTTCACGGCGGGCGAACTCCTCGGCCTGACAGCCGCAATGATCGACATGTCCCGGGCCTATGCCGTGGAGCGCAAGCAATTCGGCGTGGCAATTGGCACGTTCCAGGCGGTCAAACACCACCTGGCAACGGCGTTTACGCGTCTGGAGTTTGCGCGCCCCGTCGTCTATCGCGCCGCGGCAACGCTGGACGGCGATGAGCGCAGGGCGAGACTGGCCGTGGCGCATGCGAAAATCGCCGCCGCCGATGCCGCGACCGGCGCGGCCGAGGCCGCAATACAGGTGCATGGCGGCATCGGTTACACGTTCGAGGCCGATCTGCACCTGTTCATGAAACGCGTCTGGGCGCTCTGCGGATTGTGGGGCGACCGGCACCACCATATGAGGTTCGTCGACAGCGAGATACTTCACGGCCATCTGCAAACCGGGCCGGCTACGACCTTCGCGGCGAACGGTCTGGCATCAGGCCAGCATTAGAACAGGAAACGTCATGACTCAGGCATACATCATCGACGCGGTACGCAGCCCGACGGGCAGGCGCAAGGGCGGACTGAGCCACGTGCACGCCGCCGACCTCGGCGCGCACGTCATCAGGGCGATCGTCGATCGCAACAACATTCCCGACGACGAGTACGAGGACGTGATGTTCGGTTGCGTCGACACGGTGGGTCCGCTGGCCGGCGACATCGCACGTACCTGCTGGCTGGCTGCCGGCTTGTCTGAGGCCGTACCTGGGGTCACGATCGACCGCCAGTGTGGTTCGTCGCAACAGGCCGTGCATTTCGCGGCGCAGGCAATTATGTCCGGCTCCATGGACGTCGTGCTGGCCGGCGGCGTGCAAACGATGACGCAAATCCCGATCAGCTCGGCCATGGTGCTTGCCGGTTCGCTGGGATTCGACGACCCGTTCAGCGGCTCCGAAGGCTGGGTTGCACGCTATGGCGCCGAGCCCCCCACGCAGTTCAAGGGTGCGCAGATGATCGCGGACCAGTGGGGCTTCTCGCGACGCGACCTCGAGGTGTACGCACTCGAATCACATCGGCGCGCATTGCAGGCGATGGGCGAGGGTCGCTTCGACCGCGAGATCGTGCCGCTGGCCGGCGTCACGATGGACGAGACTGCGCGCGACACGTCGCTCGAGAAAATGGCCGAACTCGATGACCTCTTCGGCTGTGACAAGGTTACGGCGGCGGTGTCGAGCCAGACCTGTGACGCATCCAGCGCGATGCTGCTGGCGTCCGAAGCGGCGGTGAAACGCTTTGACCTGTCGCCGCGGGCGCGAATTCATCACATGAGCGTGCGCGGCGAAGATCCGATCCGCATGCTGACCGCGCCGATTCCGGCGACGGAATACGCGCTGAAAAAGTCCGGCATGTCGCTGGACGACATCGATCTCGTCGAGATCAACGAGGCGTTCGCCTCCGTGCCGATGGCATGGCTGAAGGATACGGGCTACCCGCAGGAGAAAACCAACGTCAACGGCGGCGCGATTGCGCTGGGACATCCGCTGGGAGCGACGGGCACGAAGCTGATGACGACCTTGCTGCACGAGCTCGAACGCAGTGGCGGGCGCTACGGCTTACAAACGATGTGCGAGGGCGGTGGCCAGGCCAACGTCACGATCATCGAACGATTGTAGAAAGGACTGAGAGGCGGCAATGAGCGGGATCTGTGCAGGACGTGTTGTCATTATTACCGGTGCCGGTGGCGGCTTGGGTCGGGCACATGCGCTGGCATTCGCCGATGCAGGCGCCAATGTCGTCGTCAACGATATCGACCGCGGCGCGGCGGAAAACGTCGTTGCCGAAATTACCGTGGCGGGCGGCAACGCGATTGCGAATAACAGCGACATCACGGATTACGCATCGTCCGGCGAGGCGGTGGCGCAGGCCATCGACACATTCGGTGACCTGCACGTCGTTTTGAACAATGCCGGCATCAATCGCGATCGCATGTTCGCGTCGATGACCGAGGACGACTGGGACGCAATCATGGCCGTGCACCTGAAGGGCCATTTCTGCATCAGCTCGCACGCCGTGCATCACTGGCGCGCACAATCAAAGGCGGGCCGGGACGTGTGTGCACGAATCATCAACACGACCTCCGGTGCCGGGTTGCAGGGTTCCATCGGCCAGTCGAACTACGCGGCCGCCAAGGCCGGCATCTGTGCGCTGACCCTGAACCAGGCGGCGGAACTCGGGCGCTACGGTGTCACGGCAAACGCGGTGGCGCCTGCGGCGCGCACCGGCATGACAACGGCGGTCGACGCGATGGCCGAACGCATGGCGAGGCCCGACGACGGCAGTTTCGACTACTGGGCACCCGACAATGTCTCGCCGCTGCTCGTCTGGCTGGGATCTGAGTCGTCCTCGGGCGTTACCGGACGTGTTTTCGAGGCCGAGGGCGGCAAGATTTCGATCGCGGACGGCTGGCGCTCGACTGCCGGTGTCGACAAAGGTGCGCGCTGGGACCCGTCGGAAATCGGTGGCGCCGTTGAGGAACTGCTGGCGAAAGAAGTCCCGGCGCAAAAAGTCTACGGTACCTGAGGTCTCCGTTCCGCGATGGAATTCAGATTCAGCGAAGAGCAGCAAATGATCCGCGACACCGCGGCCTCGTTTCTTGCAGAAGTGTCGGACAGCCAGGCGGTGCGGCAGGCGATGGCGAATGGTGCTGGTTACGACGAGTCGCTGTGGTCGCGAATCACCGAAGAAATGTTCTGGCACGCGGTGCATATTCCGGAAAAATTGGGCGGGCTCGACCTGGGCTATGTCGAACTCGTCGCGATGCTGGAGCAAATGGGCAGGTGCCTCACCTGTTCGCCGTTTTTCTCCACCGTGTGCCTGGGCGTCAACGCCCTGCGCGTCGCCGGAACGGAGGCGCAGCAGAAAAAGTATCTTGCGCAGATCGCGGGCGAGGGCCGCACCGCGACACTCGCCTGGACGGGCAAAGGCCGCCGCTGGGACGCTAAGTCAATCGACACCACGTACACGTTGACGAAAGACGGCGTTTTCCTCGACGGGCGCTTGCACTATGTGACCGACGGGCATACCGCCGACCTGCTGATTATCGCTGCGCGTGAGAACGGCAGTTCGGGCGAGCAGGGTATTGGCCTGTTCATCGTTCCCGCGGGCGCCGGCGGCGTCAGCTCCGTAGCGCTCCCGACGATGGACCAGACGCGCAAACAGGCGACAATCTCGTTCGACAAGGTACAGGTCGATGCGGCCGACATTATGCGCGACGCGGGCGACGCATGGCCGCTGCTTTCACAAGTGCTGGACCTGGCACGGATCGCAACCGCGGCTGATCAAACCGGCGGCGCCGAGCGGGTCCTGGAGATGACGGTCGACTACATCAAGGAACGCAGGCAGTTCGGGCGACCGGTCGGCAGTTTCCAGGCCATGAAACACAAAGCCGCCGACATGATGCTCAGGGCGGAGTCCGCACGTTCGGCGCTGTACTACGCTGCCTGTGTCGCCGACGAATACCTGGCGGGCAGAGGGACGGATGTCATGCTGGCCGAAGCCGCGAGCATTGCCAAAGCGTATTGTTCTGAGGCTTACTTTTTTAATGCGGGGTGCGCGCTGCAGATGCACGGCGGCATCGGGTTCACCTGGGAACACGACTTGCACCTGTACTTCAAGCGTGCAAAGTCCACGCAGCAATACCTCGGTGACGCGAGCTTTCACCGCGAGCGCTTGGCCCGGATGATTCTGGATGCTCCGACGTGAGGCTGGCGTTCAGCAAAGACGACGAGGCGTTCCGGGAGTCCATCGCGTCCTGGCTGGCCGAAAACCTCTCGGGCAAGTTCGAGAAAATCCGCTTTCGCGGTGGACCCGGTGACGAGCACATGTACTTCGATGAGCGCCGCGATTGGGAATACCGGCTGGCCGACGGCGGCTGGACCGGTGTCGGCTGGCCGAAAGAACACGGCGGCCGCGGCCTCTCCATCGAGCAACAGGTGATTTACCACGAGGAATACGCTCGCGCCGGCGGGCCGGGCCGGGTCGGGCATATTGGCGAGGGCCTGACCGGCCCGATGCTGATCGCATTCGGTAGCGCCGAACAGCAGCAGCGTTTCCTGCCGCAAATTCTTGCGGGCAAGGAACTCTGGTGCCAGGGATATTCGGAGCCGGGTGCCGGTTCCGACCTGGCCAACGTCAGGACCAAGGCCGTCTTCGACAGGGACAGCGACCGATGGCTGATCACGGGACAGAAGATCTGGACGTCGCTGGCACAGGAATCGGACTGGTGTTTTGTCATCGCGCGCACCGATCCGAATTCGCGTGGCAGCCGGGGACTCGGGTTCTTCCTCGTGCCAATGGACCAGCCGGGTGTCGATATCCGGCCGATCCGGCAACTGACCGGCACATCGGAATTCAACGAGGTGTTTTTCGACGCGGCCGCCTGCGACGCCGACTGCATCGTCGGCGAGCCCGGAGACGGCTGGAAAGTGGCGATGGGCTTACTCGGATTCGAACGCGGCGTCTCGACGTTGGGGCAGCAGATGCTGTTCCAGAATGAATTTAATGAAATAGTAGCCATTGCTGAAGAAAACGGTGCGGCAAGCGACCCGACGATACGACAGCGCATCGCCGATGCGCACATCGGGCTCAGGATCATGCGTTATAACTCGATGCGGACACTGTCCGGCGATGTTGGTGACGGGTCTCTCGAAAAGTCTGCGATGATCTACAAACTCTATTGGTCGACCTGGCACCGGAACCTCGGCAACCTGGCCATGGACGTGCTCGGGCCGGAAGCAGAGATCGCAGAGACCGCACCCTACGACCTCACCCGCCTGCAGTCCCTGTTCCTGTTCACACGCGCCGACACGATTTATGGCGGCACCAACCAGATTCAACGCAACATTATCGCCGAACGTGCGCTCGGGCTGCCACGAGAGCCGCGACCGGCAACCGACTGAGGCCTGACCATGGCATTGAAAGATCCGCCACCCTACGTTCCCGGGCATCGGCTGCTCGATGGAAAATCGGTACTCATCACCGCGGCCGCGGGCGCGGGAATCGGCTTTGCCACCGCGAAAAAAGCGGTCGAGGAAGGTTGCAGCGGGATTTATATCAGTGATGTTCATGAGAAGCGCCTGGAGAAATCGATCGCGGCACTCAAGGAGCTGCATCCGGACGGCAACGTGTTCGGCCGACTGTGCGATGTTTCTTCTGAATCCGACGTTCAGGCGCTGGTCGACGATGCCGAAGAAAAACTCGGCGGTGTCGATATCCTGATCAACAATGCCGGGCTCGGCGGCACGCGGCTGCTGGTCGATATGCCAGACGACGAGTGGCACCGCGTCATCGACATCACGCTCACCGGGACGATGCGCATGACACGCGCGATGCTCAGGTGCATGCAGCCGAGGGGCGCCGGTGTCATCGTCAATAACGCATCCGTGCTCGGGTGGCGCGCGCAAAAGGAGCAGACGCACTACGCGGCGGCGAAAGCGGGCGTCATGGCCCTGACCCGCTGCGCAGCGCTCGAGGCCGCCGACTACGGTGTTCGCATCAACGCGGTCGCACCGAGTATCGCGTTTCACGAATTCCTGAAGAAGACGACACCGATGGAACTGCTCGAAGATCTGGCGTCCCGAGAGGCGTTCGGCCGGGCTGCCGAAGTCTGGGAGGTCGCCAATGTCATGATGCTCCTGGCGTCGGACTACAGTTCCTACATGACCGGCGAGGTCGTTTCGGTCTCGTCGCAACGATCCTAGGTTCGCGGGCAACGAGGGCTTTGACGTCGATGACCAGAATATTCGAACATCCCAGGGAATTGCTGCAAGCCGAGGGCGAGATGCTCGGTTCGACGGAGTGGATGAGCGTCGAGCAGCAGCGTATCAACCAGTTTGCCGATGCCACCGACGATCATCAGTGGATACACGTGGATCCCGACAAGGCCGCAAGCGGCCCGTTTGGCGCCTGTATTGCGCACGGATTCCTGACGCTGTCGCTGGTCAACAAGTTCCTGCCGATGCTGGTCGAGGTTCGCAATACAACGATGGGCATCAACTACGGTTGCGACAAGGTTCGATTCCCGAACACGGTCAGGGTGAATCAGCGAATTCGCGGCAGCGGCGAGATCCTTGCAGTCGAGGAGAAGCCGGGCGCCGTGCAGGCGATTGTTCGGGTCAACGTCGAGGTCGAGGGCGAAGAGCGTCCGGCCTGTGTTGCCGAGACGATCTCACGATTCTATTTTTCGGACTGAGTCCGGGACAGGGAGAGCTTCATGACCGATGCCGTCATCGTATCAACCGCACGCACACCGATAGGCAAGGCCTATCGCGGGGCATTCAACGACACTGAGGCACCGGTGCTCGGTGCCCATGTCGTGCGGCACGCCGTCGAGAGAGCTGGCGTCGATCCGGCCGAGGTCGACGACGTGATACTCGGGCTCGCGGCGCCGCAGGGCACGCAGGGCTATAACATCGGCCGACTGAGCGCGGTCGCGGCGGGCCTGCCCGACACGGTCCCGGGCATGCAGATCGATCGCATGTGCTCCTCCGGCATGATAGCGATCGGGCTCGCGGCCAAGGCCGTCATGGCGGGCGAGCAGGCCGTCGTCGTCGCCGGCGGCCTCGAATCGATTTCGCTGACCCAGAACAAGCACAAGAATGCTCACCGGGCCATCTCGAAAGCGGTCCTGGAAGAATCGCCGCACATGTACATGCCGATGATCGAAACGGCTGAAATCGTGGCCGAACGTTACGGCATCAGCCGCGAGTCACAGGACGAATACGCGCTGCAGTCCCAGCAACGTACGGCGGCAGCGCAGCAAGCGGGCCGCTTCGACGACGAGATCGTGCCCCTGGATTCGGTCAAGTCCGTGTTCGACAAGGCAACAAAAGAAGTCTCGTACGAAAAAGTGACGCTCGATCGCGACGAAGGCAACCGCCCGGACACGAAACTCGAGGGGCTCGCGAGCCTCGATCCCGTCTTTGCGGACGGTGCCGTCGTCAAGACCGGCAAGTTTGTGACAGCAGGCAATGCCTCACAGCTGTCCGACGGCGCATCGGCTTGTGTGGTCATGGATTCGGGCGAAGCCGGCAAGCGTGGGCTGGAGCCGCTCGGCATCTACCGTGGTATTGCGGTCGCCGGCTGTGCTCCCGAGGAAATGGGAATCGGGCCGGTGTTCGCAGTACCCGGTCTGTTGAAGAAGCATGGACTGGGCGTAGACGATATCGACCTGTGGGAATTGAACGAAGCGTTCGCCTGCCAGGTGATCTATTGCCGCGACAAGCTCGGGATCGACAACGAAAAGCTCAATGTCAACGGCGGTGCAATCTCGATAGGTCATCCGTTCGGCATGTCGGGTTCGCGGATGGTCGGACATGCATTGCTCGAAGGCAGGCGGCGCGGCGCCCGCTACGTCGTGTGCACGATGTGCGTTGGCGGCGGCATGGGAGCCGCCGGACTGTTCGAGGTGAACTAGGGCCTGCTAACGCGTGAATTAATCAGAGTCTCCCTGGGCGGCACTGGCGGCTGCCGTGCACAGGCTCTCAAAAGCATCGAGCAGGCACTGCCGGTAGAACTCCGGGTCCGGCAACATGCTGGCGCAACTGGTAAACGTGATCGCCATGGAACCGCCGACACTGGTCACGGCGTGAAACAGGCCTACCTGGTCGATCAGCGGCCCGAGGCCGAGCACGAGACGCAGTCGCGCACCACGCAGGAACAGGTCGACCGGAGGGCCCGGCACGTTCGAGACCACCGTGTGCAACGGTGTCGGCACACGATCGCTTACTTTTTCGGCCGTCAGAGCGCGTATGCCGAGCGCCAGCCAGCCCGGCGAGAGGCTGTCGGCGATGTCGGACATTGAATGGACTCCGGCCGTTTTCGCAAATCGCTTGGACGATTGTGAGCCGGTGTGGACGGCCGCGAGCCTGGCCACTGGGTCTGCGATATCCGTGCGCAGCGGGATTCGCATCATACTGACGGCATTGCCGGTCGAGGCTGAATCTGCGCTGTCGCGGGTGTTGATCGGGGCGCCGGCGACCATGGACTCCTCGGGCAATTCGTCCTTAGCCGCAAGATAGCGCCGTAATCCACCTCCCACGATACTGACGACGACGTCATTGACCGTGGCCCCGTCGACACACTTGCGGAGTTTCCGGATCTGGTCCAGGTCGATTCGGAGTGCATTCGTGACGCGTTCTGCGGAGACGCGCTGATTGAACCGCGTCTTGAACTTTTGGCGCAGCGCCAGGCCACCAACGCTTTTCTTGCTGGCCTTGCGGATCGCGGGCATGAGTTTGCTGACCGATTGCATGAGCTCGGTCGGCCGCGTGAAACTGTTCAGGTACGAACGCCACATCAGGCCCATCTTTCCCGGCGCTTTCTCGGGCTGCCAGTCGTCAGCGGCGTCGTTCGACGTGTCGTCAGGCCGCAATGAATGCATTGCGCCGATAATCTCGGATGCGGATACGCCGTCTATCGCCGCGTGATGAACTTTCAATACGATCGCGAAACTTCCAGGCGCAAGGTCTTCGACGTTATCCAGACCACTGACGACATTCGCCGACCAGAGCGGCCGGCTGCGGTCCAGTGCTATGCCATGCAGTTCGGAGACCCGTTTCCAGAAATCCCGGGTGGTGCCCGGTGCAGCCAGTTCGTCGTGGACAACGTGTTGACCCAGGTCGAAGTCTTCATCTTCGATCCAGTAAGGCTTGTCCGCCCCGAATGGCGCATTCAGGAGCTTGCGTCGAAATATCCGGGACTTCGTCAGGCAGTTTTCGAAGTGCCGATAAACCGCGTCAAAATCAAACTGCCCCGCGGATGATGTTGGCGGGTTGTAGACCAGGACCGCCGTCACATGCATGGGAGTGCGGTCGGACTCCGCCTGCAAGAACAGGTTGTCCAGTCCACCCAGTTGTTCCAAGGCTGATTCTCCGTTGATGCTTGCCGGCAGAACGCAGTTTGCGCCCATTTAAAACTAGCATATCTTGCACTCGCGAGATACCGTAGGATACCTGCAGTCCGGGAGAATCGATGCATGGCTGGTGTCCGAACCCTCAAGAAGCACGCGAATCGCCGCTTCTACGATACGAAACTGAAGAAATATGTGTCGACCGCTGAGATTCACGACCTGATACTCGCCGGCACCGACGTCCAGATCCTCGATTCCGGGTCCGGCGATGACATCACGCGCCCGGTCCTGCTGCAGATCATGGCGGACTGTGAACAGAGCGAGCGGCCGATGTTGTCACCGGCATTGCTGATGACACTGATCCGGCAATACGGACACCCGATGCAGGATTTCGTCGGGCCGTACCTTGAAAACAGCCTGGTATTTTACATGCGCCAGGAGGCCCGGCTGCGCAAGCAGATGTCGGGCCTGTTCGAATCACGCCAATCGAAGAAGGGCAAATCGGGCAAGTTCAGCAAGGAGGCTTTCGCTGCATTGCGCGAGAACCTGTTGAAAGTTCTCGCGTCCGGTCAGCAAGACCCGGACCCTTAGCGCACGCCCGGCCGCTCGTCCAGCGTCGAGAGATCGACGGGCTTTAGTCTGTTGGCGGCCAATAACTGCCTTGCCGGCGTGGCTCGCCATACAATGGAGCACCCTATCGCCAGATTGTTAACAATTCTATTGAAAAATTGGCAAAAGTAGGGAATAATGCGCGAGGATCGACTAAATTGTTAACAGATTGGGCGCTACCTTGGCATCGATACCAATACCCTCGACGGTTCAAACGCTTGCTGATCAGGTCTTCGAAGCGCTGCAAAGCGCAATCATCACGGGCGATCTGAAGCCGGGCGAAAAGCTGCGCGAGCCGGAACTGGCGCGACGATTCGGGACTAGCCGCGGGCCGCTCCGTGATGCATTGCGCCGCCTCGAGGGGCGTCATCTCGTCACCAACACACCGAACACGGGCGCCCGGGTCGTATCGCTGTCTCACGGCCAGCTACTGGACCTGTACCACGTACGCGAGGCGCTCGAAGGCATGACCTGCCGGCTAGCGGCCGAGCACATGACGGACTCCGAGGTCGATGAGCTGGCCTCTTTGTTGGATCGACACGAATCCGAGATTCAACGCAAGGAGGGCGCCGAATATTTTCAGCAGGAAGGTGACCTGGATTTTCATTTTCGCATCGCCAACGGTTGCAAGAACGATCTGCTGCGATCGGCACTGTGTGAAGATCATTACCAGCTCATGAGACTTTATCGTTACAAGTTTTCGAGCCGGTTGGGACGGCCGCGGCGGGCGTTGGAGGAGCATCGGATGATCCTTGGAGCGATACGTGATCGGGACGGTGAACTGGCTGAACTGCTCATGCGGCGGCATATTCGCAACGCAAGAAAGATGTTTGAGAAAAACCTGGAAGGCGACCTGGCGAAGCAGGACGCGACCAAACAAGATTCGGTGAACAAATGAAGAAAATCCTCGTTGGACTGAAACGCGCGGTCGATTACAACATACGGGTTCGTGTCAATTCAGGGGGCACCGGCGTGGAAACGGACGGTGTCAAGATGAGCATCAACCCGTTCGATGAAATTGCGCTCGAAGAAGCGCTGCGGCTGAAGGAAGCCGGACACGCCGGAGAAGTTATCGTCGTGTCCGTCGGCGCACCGGAGGCCCAGCAACAGCTTCGAACGGGATTGGCCATGGGCGCCGATCGCGCGATCCTGGTAACGACCAGTGACCCTTTGTCGCCACGAATCGTCGCCAAGACTTTACTGGCGCTGGTCAATCGGGAATCCATAGAACTTGTCATCGTCGGCAAGCAGACGATTGACGGAGACAACAATCAGACCGGGCAAATGTTGGCAGCGCTGTGGGATCGGCCACAGGCAACGTTCGCGTCAAAGTTGGAAATCGACGGTGATTCCCTTCAGGTGACACGCGAGGTCGACGCCGGCCTCGAAGTGCTCGACGTCGACCTTCCCGCGGTAGTCACAGCCGACCTGCGATTGAACGAACCGCGGTATGTGAAACTGCCGGACATCATGAAAGCGAAGAAAAAGCCGTTGGAAGAGATTGCGTTGTCGGATCTCGGCGTGGCTGCCGAAGCCGGAGTCAAAACGACCAAATATGCACCGCCGCAGTCCCGAAGCAAGGGCGTCATGGTCGACGACGTCGACGGACTTGTCAGCGCACTGACGGACAAGGGGTTGCTCTGATGTCGAAAATTCTCATCGTTGCTGAACACGACGGACGTCAACTCAATACCGCTACGACAAAATGCGTGAGCTGTGCGAGCGAAATTGCCGACGCGACAATCGACGTACTGGTGCTCACAACAGCGGGTAGTGAGGTCGCGGCGCAGGCGGCAGCGATCTCGGGAGTCGGCCGGGTACGGGTCATCGAGGATCCAGCCAACGAGCATGCTGTGGCGGCAATGCAGGCGCCACAGGTTGTTGCATTGGCCGGGGAATACTCGCATGTCTTCGGTCCGTCCACGACATTCGGCAAGGACTTGATGCCGCGCGTGGCGGCACTGCTGGACGTTGATCAAATCAGCGATGTGATGACGGTTATTGGTTCCCACGAGTTCGAACGCCCGATATACGCCGGTAACGCGATTGTCACGGTCACCGCCCCGGCCGACCAAATCGTCGTCGCAACGGTTCGAACAGCGTCCTTCCAGGCGGCCGAGCAAGGCAATGCTGTGGCACCCGTAGAGAATGCCGAGGTTGAGGTCGAAATTCCGGACCACACACGATTCGTGGCATTGCACGCGGAGGCCTCGGATCGGCCCGACCTGCAGACGGCCGCAAGGGTCGTGTCGGGCGGGCGGGCGCTCGGCAGCGCAGAGAACTTCGAGATCATCTACAAGCTCGCCGACGCACTGGGCGCCGCCGTCGGCGCCTCACGTGCAGCGGTCGATGCCGGCTACGTTCCGAACGAATTGCAGGTTGGGCAGACCGGCAAGATCATCGCGCCTGCCCTCTACGTTGCCGTCGGTATATCCGGAGCAATTCAGCACCTGACCGGAATCAAAGACGCGGGAACGATCGTGGCAATCAACAAGGACGAGGAAGCGCCGATATTCGAGGTTGCCGATATCGGCCTGGTTGCGGACCTGTTCCAGGCGGTGCCGGAACTGGAAAAAGCACTGTCGTCACGGACCTAAAATAAGAGATCAGGCATGGGTCTATCAGCGGGCAAACTATTCCGGCAGGCATTGGCAGAGGAAACGCCGTTGCAAATTGCAGGCACTATTAACGCGTATGCCGCGCTGATGGCACAGCAGGTTGGATTTCGATCCATCTACTTGTCCGGCGCCGGGGTCGCCAACGCTTCGTACGGGCTCCCCGACCTAGGTATGACGTCGCTCGACAACGTGCTGGAGGATGCGGGCCGAATTACCGATGCGACGGATCTGCCGCTGCTGGTTGACATAGACACCGGCTGGGGAGGAGCGTTCAACATTGCGCGTTCGATTCGAGCAATGGAGAAAGCGGGTGTCGCAGCCGTGCATATCGAAGACCAGATCGAGCAGAAGCGATGTGGCCACAGACCGAACAAGAATATTGTGTCGCCGGCCGAAATGATTGACCGGATCAGGGCGGCGGTTGATGCAAGGTCTGACGAGGATTTCCTCATCATGGCGAGGACGGACGCGCTCGCGGTCGAGGGAATGGCGCCAATGCTGGAACGAATCAGTGCGTACGAGGAGGCCGGTGCGGATGCCATATTTGCCGAAGCAATGACCGAAATAGACCTCTACCGACAGGTGACCAGTGCCGTAAACGTACCTGTGCTGGCAAACCTGACGGAATTCGGTATGACTCCGATGTATACGACCGCGGAGCTGGCAAGCGTCGATATTCGAATGGCGCTGTACCCGTTGTCGGCTTTTCGGGCGATGAACAATGCGGCGCTGAACGTATTTCGGGCGCTTCGTAATGACGGTACGCAGAAAAACGTAATTGACATCATGCAGACTCGCGATGAGCTCTATGAGTATCTCGGTTATCACGACTTCGAGCAGAAGCTTGACGCGCTGTTTGGCAAAAAAGAACCAGGGAGATGACGATTGACTGACAAGAAAGCGAGTAGCGCAGGCCTGAGGGGGCAGGTGGCCGGAAAGTCCGCAATTTGCACCGTCGCGATGGGACACTCGGGCCTTACGTATTTCGGATACGAAGTCGAAGATCTCGCGCAGACGTGCGAGTTCGAAGAAATCGCATACTTGCTGTTCAATGGAGAGCTACCAACTCAATCGCAACTTAATGCCTACAAGAAACGCCTCAAGTCATTACGCGGTCTGCCCGACGCATTAAAAGAGGTGCTTGAGCGTATTCCGGCGACGGCGCATCCAATGGATGTGATGAGAACGGGCGTATCCTTCCTCGGCAACCTGGAGGTTGAAAAAGATTTTTCAGAGCAGCGCGATGCGGCCGACCGGTTGATCGCCACGCTGCCGGGGATAATCTGTTACTGGTACCGGTACAGCCATGATGGCATTCGTGTGGACCTGGATACCGGGGCCGACTCGATTGGCGGGCATTTTCTGCAGTTGTTACACGACAAGGCACCGAGTGCCCTGCACGAACAGGTAATGCAGGTCTCACTGATCCTGTATGCCGAGCATGAATTCAACGCATCGACGTTCACGGCACGTGTATGTGCGTCGACGCTGTCCGACATCCACAGCTGCATTACCGGTGCAATAGGGTCACTGCGCGGGCCGCTGCACGGTGGCGCAAATGAAGCGGCCATGGCCATGATCGAGAAATGGGAGTCCCCGGACGAAGCCGAGCAGGCGGTCCTCGGCATGTTGTCCCGCAAGGAAAAAATTATGGGATTCGGCCACGCCGTCTATACGGAATCCGACCCGCGTAACGCGATCATCAAATCCTGGGCAGAGAAGCTGTCGAAGCAAGCAGGCGACACGACGTTGTACCCGGTTTCCGTCCGTTGTGAGGAAGTCATGTGGCGGGAGAAGAAGCTCTTCTGCAATGCCGATTTTTTTCATGCATCGGCGTATCACTTTATGGGCATACCGACGAAACTGTTTACACCGATTTTCGTCATGTCGCGAACGACGGGTTGGGCCGCGCATGTTTTTGAGCAACGTGCCGACAATCGCATTATTCGACCCAACGCGGAGTACATCGGCCCGGCAGCCCGAAAGGTCGAGCCGATTGCCAATCGCTAGGCCACCGATTCTTTTCAGACGCAGGATCTGCAAGACATGAGTTCGAACGTTGAATCAAATGTAAGGCCGGATTACGACACGGTTATCCAGGACATTGCCGATTACGTTCTCGACTACGAAGTCGATTCCAGCGAGGCGATGGACACGGCACGCAATTGCCTCATGGACACCCTGGGCTGTGGACTGCTGGCGTTGCGTTTTCCGGATTGCACGAAACATCTCGGTCCCCTGGTAAAGGACACTATTGTGCCGAATGGGGCGCGAGTGCCCGGCACGCCATACGTCCTCGATCCCGTCAAAGCAGCCTGGGATATCGGCTGCATCATTCGCTGGCTCGACTTCAACGATACCTGGCTTGCGGCGGAATGGGGCCACCCGTCGGATAACCTGGGTGGCATACTCGCAGTCGCCGATTACCTGTCGCGAACGAATATCGCCAACGGCAAGAAGCCGCTGTCGATGAAAGTGGTACTTGACGTGATGGTGCGAGCCCATGAAATCCAAGGCGTGCTGGCATTGGAAAACAGTTTCAATCGCGTGGGTTTGTGTCACGTGCTGCTGGTGCGCGTTGCAACCACGGCCGTCGTTACTCGCTTGATGGGCGGAAATCGCGAACAAATCTTGGCGGCAGTTTCGCAGGCGTGGGTCGATGGCTCGTCGCTCCGCACGTACCGGCATGCACCCAACGCGGGATCGCGCAAGTCCTGGGCAGCAGGTGATGCGACCTCACGGGGCGTGCGTCTTGCGGACATTGCGATGCGGGGCGAAATGGGCATTCCCGGCGTGCTTACGGCACCGCAATGGGGGTTCTACGATGTTTCGTTCAGCCATACGAATAAAGACCTCAAGCTGAAGGAGGAGGGTGATCGACAGTTCAAGTTTCAGCGCGACTACGGCTCGTATGTCATGGAGAACGTGCTGTTCAAGATCAGTTTCCCGGCCGAGTTTCATTCCCAAACGGCGTGCGAAGCAGCTGTCCAGCTTCACCCCGAGATCAAGGACCGCCTGGGCGACATCGAAAAGATCGTTATCACGACACACGAATCCGCAATCCGGATAATTTCGAAAGTAGGGGCGCTGGCGAACCCCGCTGATAGAGATCATTGCCTGCAGTACATGACGGCTGTACCGTTGATATTCGGCAACCTGGTTGCTGAACACTACGAGAACGAATTTCACGAAGCGAATCCAGAGATCGATGAGCTTCGTAAAAAAATGGAGATCGTGGAGGACGAGCGCTACAGCCGGGAATACCATGACCCGGAGAAACGCTCGATTGCGAACGCCCTGCAGGTTTTTTTCGAAGATGGCAGCAGCACCGACAAAGTTGAGATCGAGTACCCGATCGGGCATCGCCGCCGCCGGAAAGAGGGAATACCGGTACTGGAAGCGAAGTTTCGCAGGAATCTTGCGACTCGCTTCCCGAAGGATAGATGCGCAAGGATTTTTGACCTTTGCAAGAATCAGCAGCAACTTGAAAACACCTGCGTAAACGAATTCATGGACCTGTTAGTTGCCTGAATTAATGCAAACAGCTTTATCGGGTCGGGTTTGGTTGGAGCGGGGATTCCTGGCCGAAAACCAGGATTTCCTGGTGACATCGTGAATTGCAACGGCACAGGCTCGCGAAGTGCCTGAAATAAACAGAGAAGTGACTGCAAATGAAGATCAAAGTGGAATTTGAACTGACGCCGAAAGAGTTCCGCGACAGCCTCGGACTTCCCGAAGTATCCGAAATACAATCGAAGGCGATTGCCATGGTGAAGTCCCGAATGGGCAAGGACCTCAAGGGCGTTAACGTACCGGCAATTGTCGAAGGATTGCTGAGCCAGGGCATGACGACGTCCCGCCAGGTCCAACAACTATTCGCGTCCTTGCTCAGCCGCGCCGAAGTCGAGGAGACACCAACTGCGGCGAAGAAGAAGCGGGAATAGGCGAGAGCCTCCCGCTGAAAACGGCATCGCTTGATCGCCCGCGCCCAGCGGGCGGCCGACAGCACGTGACCGCAGTGGCGTCGGCCCAAACGGCCCGGCTGCCTATTTCGGGATCTTTTTTCTCATCCTGTCCAGCGCAGAGCGGAGATCGGCAATCTGCTTGTCCAGCTGCCGCGTCGCAGGTGCACCCGATTTCTTGAGCAGATCCTTGATCTGCTGCAGCAATTTTTCACCACGGGAGATCAACTCCTGGTTCTTGGCGCCGGCACCTTTTCGGGCCTCATCGATTGTAGATTTTGCTCGCTTGAGCTGGTTCTGCAATTCATCCAGTACCTTTCCATAGAGTCCGAGGTTAGCCAGCATCAAGTTCTGCGCGCCTGAAGACAATTCTTCGATACGCAACTGGGTCTTCGATTTTCCGGATGCCTTGCTTGCACCGCTGGATTTCTTTTTTGCTGTTTTCTTTTTCTTTGACGATGTTTTTTTTGATCTCGCCTTGGTGGCTGATTTCTTTGTTGCCATGACTCGCTCCTGAATAGTATTGCCGGTCAGCGAAACAAGCCTGTCATGCCGCCGGTGCCTGGTAGTATGGCAACAAGAACCGTGCAAAGCGAATGTCACAGTCGATACTGAATTGTTCTGTGCCGGTTCCTATGTGGAAGTGGTGGCCGTTGGCGCAATTTCTCGTTTCGTGGCTCACTCCAAGGGTCGAAATTCTGGCACTGGCTCTCGCCGGCGGCGGTCGAATACGTTTCCTACTATAGTGTCGCACCGATGGCCTGCAAATTCGTGTATCCCGACGCTAGCGGCATCGCTGACGGCGAGCAAATTCCGCTGCAGAATCGTTCGGGTACGATGATAGCGAGTCTTGACCGTGGCTTCTTTGATGTCGAGGATTTTGCGACGGCGTGGATGCCGCATTGCTCGACAGCGCGTAACATGAAGACGGACCGAAATGCGTCCGGAAGTTCGTCGGTACGGTCTTCCAGCCCTCGCCGAAGCTGGGCATTCGCGAGTTCCCTTTCCGGTTGCATTTGCTGTTGTATCGGACGTGTCAGGTGAAGCACTGTCTCAAACTTGGGTTCATCCATGGACTGGTACCGTTTTGTCAGAAACTTACCGAAGTATTCCGGACACGCAGCCAGGCCGATGGGCGTGGAGCCGGCAAATCACTATTACGACGGACTGATCGCCAAGATTCAGAATATTGCGAAAAACCCACAGCAAGCCGCAGCAGTGGAGCACGTTTATCCTCGACTACGGCGATCCGTCTACAATCGCCACTCCGTCTATTTCCTGATGACGTCGGACGGTGTACAAATCATCCGGGTTTTAGGCCGCGAGGATATCGCCCAGACCTTGTGAAAACTTGGCTATCGGAATCGTCGGCGTTTCGTCAAATTCAAGTGAACAATTGCGACCGGCTGTTCCGACAAGATGCCGACACAAGTCAGACGCCGTTCTGCAAAGTACTGATAATCAGGCAACGAGCGCCGTCTTGTCAGCCTTATTTTTCAACAAGTTACAGCGCGCCTGCTGGCTACGAACCAGGCGGTCGGGAGTTCGAATCTCTCCGG
>Ga0224497_10000042_pt1 | contig 116670 bp, 155 predicted proteins | sample SF_Jul11_sed_USG_4_FD_167970 | JGI IMG/M metagenome (GOLD analysis project Ga0224497, IMG submission 167970) | Sediment microbial communities from San Francisco Bay, California, United States - SF_Jul11_sed_USGS_13 | ecosystem: Environmental > Aquatic > Marine > Sediment | place: USA...
TACAAAAACTGACAAGAGAGCTACAAGACCTGCAAGAAAAACTGCAAAGAAAGCTACAAGAACTGTCAAGAGAGCTACAAGACCTGCAAGAAAAACTGCAAAGAAAGCTACAAGAACTGTCAAGAGATCTACAAGACCTGCAAGAAAAACTGCAAAGAAAATTGCAAAAAAGATTACTAGAGGTGCAACAAAAACAACAAGCAGATCAAAAACTGCAAAACCAGCATGGAAACGTGCTGCAAAAAGGACTGTTACAACATCTAGAAACAAACCAAAACCACGAAGAACAGTTGCTGCCAAAAAAGGAAAAGCAGTCACAAAAGCAGCCTACGGTAGAGCAGCAAGACGAACAGTCACCCTTAGTGGTAAAGGTCCAAGAACATTATCCAAAAAACCTGCCAAAAAAGGAAAAGCAGTCACAAAAGCAGCCTACGGTAGAGCAGCAAGACGAACCATTAGAGGAAAAAGAGCTTAATCTTACTCTGTTCTAATTTTTTTATATTCTTTTACTGTTCATGTTTATAACATCTGTAATTGCTTCCAACACACAGCCACATATGCCCTTTACCTTTTATCTTGTAAGTTCATTACAAAGCAAAACTTGTGCTAATATCTTTATTAATTACAAATGACAGTGTATGATTGTGATCTTGTGCTTTTCTTTTTGTAACCCTTAATGAAAACTGCTAGTTTTCACCTTTTCATTAATTGTGTAAATCACAGAAGAAAATGAATAAGATGCTTCAAATGTAATTTTTAGTTTAGTCTATTATTTTCAATCGTTTGGGATTAATCATATCGAGGTTGTTTTTTTGTGTGAAAAAAATTGAATTGATGATTAGTAGCAAACAAAGTAATGAACTAGAGTATGTTCTATCCAAATTTGATGTTCCTTTTTACAAAAATAATTTACAGAGTAATATTGTTGATTCAAATTTAAACCAATATTTCATATTTTCACCAGACACAACTGCCCGTGAAATAATGAGAGATGTTAAGAAAATTCTTCATACAAATCAAAAAGATAATTTGATGACAGTACATGAAATAGAGACTGCTTTTTCAAATTATTTAGATCGAATAGAAGATAAAGAGGACAACAAGGAAGCCCCCAAGCTTAGAGAAGAGTTTCATGCACTAACAGAACCTGCAGTTGAATTTCGCCGTGATTTACTTTTTATGGTAATCATAGCAGCAGCGGCAGCACTGATAGGACTGTTTTCAAACAACCCCTCGATAATAATTGGCGCCATGCTGATTGCACCACTACTAAAACCCATCACGGCATTTTCCTTCAACATTGCAGTATTTCGTCCGCCAAAAATCATCAAGGCAGGGTTTTCAATTCTACTTTTGATAGGTTCTATTGTCGGAATCTCTGCATTGCTTACTATAATTGCAGTACAGATTTCACCTATTGAGATAACAGATGAGATTCAGGTAAGAACAGCGACATCACCTGTTTTTCTGATTTTGGCAATAGCCTTAGGCATTGCAGGGGCACTTGCAATGTCTTCAAACGTTCCAGGTACGCTTGTCGGTGTTGCCATTGCAGCCGCACTTGTACCTCCAGCTTCTGTAATGGGAATTGGCCTTGCAATGTTAGATGCAGATATTCTAATTGGCGCATCCATATTGACCATATCAAACATCATCGGATTGCTATTGGGAACACTGACAGTGTTTCTTATGGCAGGTGTCACGCCAAAACGTTACGGTCAAAACCGTCAGATAGATATCAAATATGTTATTTTCATCGTCTCAGTGTTAATTGGTGCTAGTGTCATTGCGGCATGGTTGTCACTATAACACTATCATTTGAGGGAGAAAACCCAAAAATTATTTCTAACAGTAGTTTATTACATACACTATACAAAATTCAGTGTACACATTGACGTTATACAAAACATTCTCCCAAAGAGAAGGGATTGAAGAAAAAAAGAAAGACCAAAACAAGTCAGTTGATGATAATCTAAAACACAGTATTTGGAATGTGATATTTAGGCAATATCTTGATGTTGGCAAACTTCCATCTTCTGTGCTAATTCAGGAAAATCGTGCACTCAAAAAATTCTTTGAAAGCATATTGTATGATTTTTTTAAAATTCCAGCTGATGCAATAATCAACGGCTATCTGTCTAATGGTATTGAGGAGACACGTGAATTATACTACAAGCTGAAATGGAACGAAATGTATGATTTCATCGAGTTTCTAGCACAGATTCCACCAATAGAGTCTGAACTAACTGAAGATAGAATGTCATTTGTCGAGGATTGTAATGCCATATTGGATCGTGAGTCCTCGAAATACAAATTCATAGACAAAAAAATAACAAAAATCGACTAAATATTTACAACCAAAAAATAAAATAAATTATTTTTGATTTATCCATCTATTGGAACGTCTCCAAGTCCATGGTCATCAAGAACTTTCTTTCTTGATGCATTCATTTTTCCTATCTCTTCTGCCTCTCTTTTCTCATCACCTGAATATACGGTTCGGATTGGCCATGGAATACGTATGTCATATTTTGCAAACTCCTCTTGAATCATTATTCTCATAGCAGTCTCAACTGTAAACTGGTGGGGCCATACTCCCTGACACCCACAGTCTAAAGTCAAGTGAGGATGCATTAAACTCATCAAATCGTACTATCGGTTGATTGAGATTAACAAATATTTTCTTGTCACATCCGCAGCTTGGCTTGTTTTCATTAAGATGTGGACATCTTTTCTGCACAACAATATGATTTCCTTTGCTGTCCTTGATCTCAGTCATTACACGCTTTCCAATCTTGTTTAGTATTGAAGTGACTTGAATGTGCCAATTGATTGTCCCTTTGATGTCCGGAATTGCTCTAGTGTCTCTCTACCCTCTGGTGTTTGAAGCATCTTCTGAAATTCCTCCTCTTCCATGTCTTTTGGCGTCTTTTTTGGAGGGATCCACTCAAACAATTTATGGAAGAATCTTTGTGGATCATCCTCAAATCCTCTCATGTCCATCCAAGAATCAGTCTTCTCGTTCTAATTCTGATCTTTTTCTTTTGTTTAGTACTATTGGAATTAATCTTGAAATGGTAAATCCAACCACAGTAATGTTTATCATTGCAAGTATCTTTGCAAAGATTTCTTTTACGTCTTTGCTGTTTTCTTTAGTGATATTAACCGCATCAGTCAAAACTATATCTGATGCCAACACAAAGAACTGAACATATGCTGAAATAGACGAAACCAGTACTATTGCAAACACTGGCAGTAACACAGTTTTTACAAATATTGACAAGTGTGGTCTAGTATAGCTAATTTATTTTGATCCAATTCAGTTGGAAAATTTTCTGTATACAATAAACAAAATAGAGAGACCGATAACAAGTGCGATAAATGCTGTCTGCATCTCATATGACGAGGATAAAAGTTTTGTAATTCTTTCAAATTGGCTTAATTCTATAGCATCGGTATTTTCTTCTACCATAACTTGCTTTAGATGATTTCAATACGGATAAAAACCTGCATTTTTGTTCGTTTTATTTCATTAATTCACAATTGTGATGTAAATGTCTTGGACAACTAATAAAATATTTTCTAAACCATTAATAGTGAATACCGATTACTGTATCACATGACAGATGATGATTACATTGATGCAGAAACAAAAGCAAAGAAAGCAAAAGCTGAACTAGAGGGTGAAGCAAAAAAGGCCAAATCCAAAATCAAGGACAAGATTAGCGACGTAGCAGATAAAGTATAACGTAAATTTACATTCCCATAAATTCTTGATCTTTTCAGAAACATGACAACTGAATGTCTTAATTATAGCGTCTTCTAGACTGTAACAAAGATGGTTTTTGAGGCAATCCTGTTTCTGGCAGTACTTGTGGTTTCATCCAAGCTGCTCGGCGAATTGATGCACAGGATCAACCAACCCACAATTATCGGAAATGTTCTGGCAGGAATAATTGTCGGGCCTGCAATGTTTGCAATCGTCCAGCCCGTTGAGGCAATTGAACTCTTTGTAAGTATAGGTGTATTTTTCCTGTTTTTCCTAATTGGTTTAGAAGAGATAGATTTACCTGGGTTGTTCCGGGTTTTAAGGGGAAGGCTGTTTGCAGGATCTGCAGTGGCATTTCTAATATCATTTGCTGCTGCAGGCATTTTTGGAATTTCACTTGACATGGAATTTGTCAATGCATTTGCAATTGCAAGCGTGATTGGCGCATCAAGCCTTGGTGTGACTGCCAAGATACTTACGGACATGGGAAAACTTCGCTCCACAATAGGTCTGGAAATCTTTACAGTTACTGCAATAGTTGAATTTATTGCAATTATAATTACAAGTGTGCTCATACAGGTAAACCAGAGTGAGAGTCCGCAAATAATGGACTTTGTCTGGCTGTTTTCAAACATGGTAATCTTTTTTGTTGTTGCAGGATTGGTATCAATTTTTGTTGTACCGAGGTTTTTCAAGATGTTACGGCAGCATTTGCGTGCAAAGCAGGTGTACTTTGGATTGGTGATTGGAATGATTTTGTTCATCGCATATTTTGCAGAGATCAGTGGCATACATGGGGCCATTGGCGCACTGCTTTTAGGAATTGCAGTGTCCAGGATGGGCAGAGAGGAATACAAGGAAATATCCAAAAACATAGGCGTGCTTGGCTATGGCCTATTCATCCCGATCTTCTTTGCAGGAATTGGACTGCACTTTACACCAAATTTCTTTGATATCCCATGGTGGGTAATTGCAGTTTTTCTTGCAATAATTGTGGGAGTAAAATTTGGCGCTTCTTACATTGCTGTACGGATTGCACGAATGCAGCCTGCATCTACAGTTGCTTATGGTGTTATGTCAAAGGGGGCAGTGGATCTTGCATTGATGTTGTCACTTTTGGAATTTGACATGCTTGATGACAGTATGTTTTCTTTGCTGGTATTTGGAACACTAATCACCATGGTGATCTCAAGTGTAGAGTTGCAGAGAAAACTCAAGAAGGTCATTAAGGTAAAGGTGGGGCCTCCGAACTTAGTCTTTCTCCCAACTATTTCAGACAAGCAGTATCAGACCTGACAGCAGAGGATGTATTGGTTGCACATGAAAAGATCTATTCTGATCTTTTGATAGATGATGCAAAAAAAATTCTTGACAAAGCACCTGCACAGGGCATGCTGGTGTTTGACAGGAATGAAAAATTAGTTGGGTTGGTATCCAAAAAATATCTCAGCACCCATCACAAGAAAAATGCACGTGTTCTGTCAGATGTCATGCAGAAAAAGTTTCCCACCGTCATACCGCAAGACTTTGCATTCTCTGTGATTCAGAAGATGAACTCTTATCCTTTTGATATGATTCCGGTAATGTCTCCGGATTATGAAAGTGTGGTAGGTGTGGTTACAAACGAATCCATACTTGAATCCCTAAGAGAAAACAATTCAAAATCACAATGAACTGATTATACAGGATTAGACATCAATGCAATACGGTTATGTTTAATATTGATAAAAAACAACCTACAAAGATGTCCAGTGTAAGACCTCCAAGAATGCCGAGACCCAGAATCCCCAAAATAAAAAAACCTTCAATCTCAAAGGCAAAACGTCTCAGACTAAAACCATCAGGTATTTCTTTAAAACAAACATTGTCAAAACCAAGTGCTATCCCAAAACACAAAGGCAAAAAGAAAGGTAACAAAAGAAATACAGGTACATGTTATTTTCAATCTAGATGTAGGAATGTTCTTGCAAGAGACGTTACCAAGACACAATGCAAGAAGATGGGTGGTAAGAGCTGGAGAAAAACAGGTGGAACATGTGAACGATTTGAACAAAGCGATCATAATCAAAGAATGAGTATAATCAGATAAAACATAGTCTCAACTTTAATATAATTAGCAATTTTTTTCCAATTCGGGAATCCATTGCTAGCAATTTTTGACGTTGAAGGTGTTTTGTATGATGAAGAATATCTTCCCATTCTCGCAGAAAAACTCAATAAAGAATCTGAGATATGGGAAATTACTAAACAAGGAATTCAAGGTAAAATTAACTGGGAAAAAGGTTTGAGAACAAGAGTTGCTGCTCTTAGAGGCCTTGATGAAAAAACATGTCAGGAAGTTGCTGACGCATTACCTATCATGACTGGTGCAAAAGAGTTGTGCCGAGTCTTAAAATCGGCTGGTTGGAAACTCATGGCAGTTTCTGGAGGTTTTACATTAATGATGGATAGATTGCAAAAAGAATTGGGCCTTGATTATGTTTTTTCAAATGAATTAAAATTCAAAGATGGAAAACTAGATGGGGTTGTAATCCGTGTTGATTCTGATAAATCCAAATCTGCTAAAATAAAAATCACAGAATGGGGTGAGAAAAAAGAAGATATTGTTTGTGTAGTGGATGGGGCAAATGATGTAAAATTATTTGACATTTGTGGATTAGGTATTGCTTATAGAGCTCAGGATTTAGTAAAGGACTTGGCTACTACTACTTTGGAAGAAAAAGATCTCTCAAAGGTTTTGGATATTATTAACAAACATTACAAAATGGAATTGGAAACAATCACACCTGCATAAACAATTTTTTAGGCCATCTTTTTAGTTATTTTACTTGCAAATTATCCCGATTCTCATTGAAAAAGAAATTGAACCATCAGATGATATATCTGAACTAGTCTTGAAATCTTGTGAATTAAATGATGGCGATATTATTGTTATTGCACAAAAAATAATCTCAAAGCAAGAAGGACGAATTGTTAATTTATCCACTGTAGTTCCCTCATTGTTGTCCCAAGGAATTGGGTCTCAATATCAAAAGGATCCTCGCTTAATTGAATTGATTTTATCTGAAACAAAACGAATAGTCAGAATGAAAAACGGGATACTAATTGTTGAAACGAAAAATGGATTCATTTGTGCAAATGCAGGTATTGATGAAAGTAATGTACAAAAGGGATATGCTACTTTATTGCCTATAAATTCTGATATTTCTGCAGAATCAATTCGTTTCAATATATTAAAACAAACTAACAAAAATGTAGGAGTCATAATTTCTGATACTTTTGGTCGCCCTTTCCGCATGGGTCAAACTAATTTTGCAATAGGCATTTCTGGATTAAATCCAATAATTGATTATGCTGGAACACTTGATTCTTTTCAAAAGATTCTGCGTGTGACCGCAATTGCTGTAGCCGATGAGATTTCTTCTGCAGCAGAATTAGTAATGGGGAAAGCATTGAACTCTCCCATTGCAATAATTCGTAATTACTCATTTGAAATTGAAGAACATGTTATTGATGAATTGATTCGTCCAGAACATGAAGATCTTTTTAGATAATTCTCTTTGTTTTCAATAAGATTATTATCTAAAGAAGGTAATATTATGTGATAATGCCAATTAATGCTGAATTACACTGTCATAATTCATTTTCAAATTTTCATGTTGGTGAAGAAGAGCCACCATACGATTGTAATGTCTCAATACGAGATCAACTTGATCGTTCTTATAATTTAGGACTGGATGCAATTTTTGTAACAAATCATAACACCCTTGATGGATATCATCAGTTACTTGAATACAAAAATGATCATGAAAAATTCAAAAAGATTAATGTTTTTCCAGCTGAGGAGATCACACTTGATTGTGGGTCACATGTTTTGGCCTATGGAATTCATGATGAAATCCCTGCAGGAATTTCTCTTGAAGAAGTCATTGATAAAGTAAGAGACCAGGAGGGTGTATCTTCTGCACCTCATCCATTTAGTCTTATTAATGCATTACGTGATAGTGCAAAAAAATGTGACATGGTTGAAGTTTTCAATAGTAACAATGTCGACATATTATCTAATGCTCGAGCAACTCAATTTGCATTGGATAACAAAATGATTCAAGTTGCTGGTAGTGATTCCCATGTTTTATCGACTCTTGGAAGATGTGTAAATGTAATTGATTCTGAAAATAATCTTGATGATATTTTACAAGCAATGAAACATGGACAAATCCATATCTCTCAAACAGGTTATGCATTACAATCGGAAACACTATGCCATCTAAAATACAAACTTAATAATTCCAAAGAATACGTGATTGACTATGTTTCTGAACATTACCCAAATGAAAAATGGCTTTTGACACTATTGCTAAGAATCTATGATTCAAATCAAAATAGTCACATGTGGCCCTTATTTTATAAAATCGCAATCTATTTGATGAGAAGACTTTCACAAAAAATCAATTTCCAAAATCAGGATCCAAGTTTTATGAAAGATAGAAATCTGGCTACCATATTCAAAATGGCATTGTGAGTTAATGTAGGGCTCTAAACTCAAATAGATTTTAATATGACAAAACGTCCTTGATGAATTAGATACCGATGTCTGAATCTAGTAAAAAAAAATTAGATGCAACTGGATTGTTTTGTCCAGAACCTGTGTTTAGAACAAAAATTGAAATTGAAAGAATGCAAGTTGGTGAAACTTTAACAGTTTCTGCAGATGATCCTGCTGCTGAAGATGATATCTCTAGATGGGTTACAAGAAACGGTCATGAACTATTAGATTTATCCAAAGATGGTAATGTTATTACTTTTCAAATTAAAAAGGTGAAATAACCAGAATAATGACTACTGTTACTGATACAGATGTCTTGAGTCGTGTTGGAAACACTCCACTAGTAAAATTAAATTCGCTTTCTCATGATAACACTGAATATTTTGCAAAATTAGAAGGCCATAATCCCTTTGGATCTGTGAAGGATAGAGCGGCATATTGGATGATTAAAGATGGTGAAGAACGAGGCATTCTAACAAAAGGAAAAAGTATAATCATTGAACCTACTTCTGGAAATACTGGAATTGCATTAACTGGTATTGCCAATGTATTGGGTTACAAAGTTGAGATAGTAATTCCTGAAAAAGCAAGTAATGAAACCAAGGATATCATTAGAAAACTTGGTGCAAAAGTGTTTGAGACAAGTGATGATTTATGTCCTAAAGTAGGTGCTGGAACAGATCAAAGTATTGCATTAGCTACATCCATCGCATTATCAAGACCTGATACCTATTATTCTCCAAATCAATATGCAAACGAGGCAAATTTCAAAGGTCATTATGTTGGAACTGGTCCTGAAATTTGGAAACAAACTGAGGGAAAAGTAACTCATTTCTTTACAGGTGTTGGTACTGGTGGGACGATTACAGGTATTGGTACTTTTCTTAAAGAAAAAAATCCTAATGTTAAGATCATTGGTTGCCAACCTCAGCAAAATCATTTGATACAGGGATGGAGAAACTTTGAAGAGTCTGCAAAACCAGATTTGTTTTTAAAACGAGAAAATATTGTGGATGATTGGATTTCTGTTGATAACAAAGAAGCATTTTCTGTAGTCAAAGAAGTATTTGAAAAAGATCAACTCTTAATCAGCCCTTCATCTGCAGCAGTTTATGCATGTATGAAAAAATATCCTATTGAGGGTGATGCATGCGTGGTAGGAATTTTTGCTGATGATGGACGAAAGTTCAAGAGTGTTTATGCTACTCAAAACGTCATGTCTGAAGAAGTATTTGAAAATTCTTTGAAAGAAGCAAAACACATGTCTGATTTAGCGTATTAGATATTATTCTAATATTTTCTTTAATTCATTTTGATAAAAATCTCTAAATAATGAATTCATTTCTCTTTCATGATTGAGGCATTTGTTGCTTTGTTCAGTGATTTTATTTTTAATATCTTTACTCCATTGACTTTGCTGTTTATCTTTAGGATCCGTAATTGATGGGTTAACTTTGATTTTCTGCATGATTTCTAATAATTCTAATCCGAGTTGTCGAAATTTACTTGTACGTAAAAGAAACATTTGAGATTCTTCTTTGTTAATTAAATTCATCATGGCATGAACTTGATTATAATATTCTAAAGATTTATCATTATATTTTTTAAATTCATTCATCCTTTTCTCCCAATATTCTTTGGAGTGTTTTGCCTCTACCTTATAACTGAAATTGATCTCTGCTAATTCTGTTCCTAATTTTGTTAGTTTTACACTAATTTCATTAATTGATCTTTTTAGATTCTCTATATCACTCATAGTATGCTGTCTACTTGTAAAATTGTTAACCTTTTAATTTGTCCCATTCTGCTTTCGATTTTTTAGAATACCCCATCATGCAATTTTCACAGAACGAATCCAACTCATCAATTTCTAATTTTTTGAAAAAATCAAGAGACCACTTGTATGTTGGAATTTTTCTATATTGGAATTGCTGAATTGTAAAGATATCTTTCTGATGAAATTTTTTTAGACACTTTTTACATTGTGCACTTTTCATTATCTCTTATCTGCACTTTCTGTTAGATACTTGTCAACATCAATTGCTGCCATACATCCATACCCTGCAGCAGTAACTGCCTGTCTATAATTTCTATCGTGTACATCCCCCGCTGCAAAAACCCCTTCAATATTTGTATGGGTTTTATTTTTTAAGACAACATATCCTTCATTATCTAAATCAATTTGACCTTTGAATAATTTTGTATTTGGTTCATGCCCTATTGCAACAAAAAGACCCCCTGCATCAATTGTTGTTTCTTCATTTGTTTTTAGATTTTTCAGAATTACCTGTTGCATTTTCTGATCCCCCTTGATGTATGTGACTGCTGAATCCCAATGAATTCTTATTTTTTCATTATTCAATGCGCGTTCTTGCATTACTTTGCTTGCACGTAATTCATCTCTTCTATGTACAATGTGGACAGTTGTGGCAAATTTTGTAAGGAATGTTGCTTCTTCTATGGCCGAGTCTCCTCCTCCCACTACAACTATTTCTTGATTTCTAAAGAATGGCCCATCACATGTTGCACAATACGAAACACCTTTTCCTGCAAATGCTTGTTCTCCAGACAATCCCATTTTTCTTGGATTTGCACCAGTTGCAATAATCACTGCACGCCCCTCGTATTCCTCCGATGCTGTTAAAACTTTGAAAGGACTTCGTCTAAAATCTACATCTACTGCTTCATCATCAATCATTGTTGTCCCCATCCTTTGAGATTGTTTTCTCATGTCTATCATTAAATCTGGGCCCATAATCCCGTTTTCAAACCCAGGATAATTTTCCACTTCTGTAGTATTTACTAATTGACCCCCTGGAAGAATTCCTGATAAAATTAAAGTATCATAACCTGCTCTTGAGCAATAAATTCCTGCAGTATATCCTGAAGGTCCTGCACCAATAATAATTACATCGAACTTTGTTTTAGCTTTATCTGGTTTCATTGGATCGCTATCATTTGTTTCTAGTACTGCTGCTCCTGCATCTGCTGCCATCATGATGTTTGATAACTCTATTTCAATAATTTAAGTGAATATCTTTTTTGATTATTCGTCTTTCATCCTCATAATTATCTGATCACATATTCTACGCATTTCCGAATCTGACCCAACACTAGATATTCTTACAATATCTGTGGTAGTTACTATTCCTACAATTTGATCATTTTCTTTGATTGGAAGTTTGTGAATTAATTTCTCTTTCATCATTTCTGAAGCTTCCCAAATTGTTTCCTCAGGGTCTATTGTAATTAATGGTGATGACATTACTTCTGAGATCTCTGTAAATAATGGTCTTCCTTCAGCCGCAATTTTTGTAACAAAATCTCGTTCAGTAATTATCCCAACTGGTTTGGAATTTTCAGTGACAATGACACAACCTATGTTTAATTTAGTCATATTTTGTGCTGCTTCTTGTAATGATGTTGACTTGTCAGCGGTAAGCACATTTTTACTCATAATCTGATTTACAAATGTATTGTCCATGCAGTTTTGTGATTTTTCAATTATATGAGATAAATTCTAAATTATCACGATTGAAAATCAGTCAAGATAATCATTATAGAGTTATAAGTTCCAATTAATTTGTGGAAGATTATGGCAATCAAAACTAAAAAAATTCTAGTTCCACTTGATGGCTCAAAAAATTCAATTCGTGGTTTAGATATGGCCATTCATATAGCAAGACAATCCCAAGGCACAATTGTTGCTTTGTCGGTTAAATCTGTACCTGGAATTTATGCGATTCATCCACTTGGATTTTTAGATTTTAATTCAATGACTGAAGTAAAAAAAACTCTAAATGAAGCAAAAGTACGAGCTGCCCAAAAGGGAATTCAATTAACTGCAAAAGCAATAGCTGGTGATCCTGGATATGATATTGCAAGATTTGCTAATAACAAGAAAAATAAAATTGATATGGTTGTGATTGGTGCTCGTGGACGAGGTTCTGCAAAAGAACTTTTCTTAGGAAGCGTTTCAAATTACGTTTTGCATAAATCTAAAAAGCCAATTTTGATTGTAAAATAAAATTACACAGCTAATGCTGCCACAATATCCGATTTTGTAATTATTCCTACCAATTTTGATTTTTTAACAACTGGCAATCCACTAATGTCATTTTTGATCATACGAGTAATTGCATTTTTGATATCATCATCCAACTCGATTGTGATAGGCTTGGTTGCCATAATGTCTGTGGCATGGAATGGAAATAGATAACTCATTTGATTTGAATGAATTTCTTCTAAGCCTTTTTTGAATTTGTACTCTTGAACTTCTTTAGGATCTGCTGACTCTGCAATCCATTGTGGAATCTTTGCAGGCACAAAGTCTCTGAATGTGATAATTCCTACTGGGGTCTGATTTCTTTTAATAATTATTCTTGATATCCCATATTTTAGCAATAATCTCTCCACATGTAATATTGGATCACTTGGGGAGGCAGTAATGACATCTTTTTTCATTATTTTTGAAACTTTGAATGAAGTTGACTCTTTTGTAAGGAATGCTTTTACAAGATCTGTCTCTGTTACAATTCCTCGTAGTGTGTTATCATTATTTGTAATGATTACTAGGCTGATTCTATGCTTCTTCATCATCTTTGCACATTCATTTACAGTATTACCCACGGTTAAAGTAAATAATTTCTTAGGGATGAAATCTCTTGCTTTTACAGATTTGATTGGGCTTGAACCTAATTCATAGATTTTTTTTGCAATATCTTTTTCAGTAATTACTCCGATAGGTTTTTTCTTATCTACAATAACTACACGTTTTACTTTGTTTTTTAATAGACTATCTCTGGTTTTTAATAATGTGGTATTTGGATTAACTGTAATTGGCTTTGTGATTAATTCTGATAATTTTATATTTTTTACATCCAATATGCCTCTGTTTTTTATTTCTTAATTAAGTCTTAATACAATCATCCTTGAATTTCATATTTGGTAATTATTGAGAAAGATATTTACTTCTAGGTTATGTGAGAAGCGTATGGTAGATCCTGTTCCTTTGTATGTAGTTGGCTTATCTAAAGATGAACCTGCAAATGAAGTACTTTCTTCAAAGTTTGGTTCGGCTCTAGAAAAAGTTCAACAAGTGTTATCTAATATCATTGAAGCAAAAATTACAGTAGAATCTCAAAATTCTGAGGGATCAAGAACTCACTATGATGTTACTGCATCTGTCAAGACTTCAAAAAATACATTGGTTTACACTAAATCTGGTTGGGATATTCTAAAAATCGCCGATGAATTGAGCCGAAAATTAGAAGGAGAGTTATCCAATCGTGATAATAAACGTCAAAGGGAAAGTATTCGTAAAAAGGAGGAATTCTGAAATGTTTCAAAATATTCTTGTTCCATTTGATCTATCCGACCAATCTACTAGAGCCTTTAAGGTGGCTTTAGATATGGCAAAAAAATATCAATCAAAAATTACTCTTCTGACTTGCCTTGAAGGTGATGCTTGGCATCACAAATATTATGATTCAAGAGCAGATAAAGAATTAATTAAAAAACAAAGCAAGGCTTCAAAAAAGCATATTGAAAAAATAGAATCATATGCAGAAAAAAATCACATTGCTATCAAATCTCAAATTATTACTTCAAAATCTGTAGTAAATGATATCGTGACTTTTGCAAAATCACGGAAACATGATCTTATTGTAATTGGTTCTCACGGAAGAAGTGGTTTTGATAAAGTTCTCTTAGGCAGTGTTGCAAATGGTGTATCTCAGAAAACTCGCTGCCCTGTTTTAATTGTAAAATAAACCGGCTGTGTTTTACTTGATTTCAATCATTGGCAGCGGCCGAGTTGGAGCATCAATTGCGTTTCTTTGTGTTGCAAATGCATTAGATGATGTATTGCTGCTAAATCGTACTAAGGATAAAGCATTAGGTGAGTCCATGGATATTGCAAACGCAATTCCTCCTACATCCAAGTTTTCTATCCGCGGTACAGATGATTATTCTGAATTATCCGATTCTGATATCATAGTTATTGCAGCAAGTAGAGATAATTATACAAAAGACAGAACAGAAAACATCCAATCACAAGTAGATATGATTAAAGAAATTGCAGAAAAAATCAAGCAGTATTGCCCTTCTGCAATAATTTTGGTAATTTCAAATCCTCCAGACGTTTTGACTTATTTCTTTCAAAAAGGATCTGGTTTTTCTAGATTCAAAGTAATGGGAATTGCATCAAGTCTTGATTCAAGTCGATTTCGTTATTTTATTTCAGAAAAACTATTTGTTCCACAGTCTTCAATCTCTAATGCATTAGTTCTTGGGGAACATGGTGATTCTATGGTTCCAATTTTTTCTAATGCTTCTGTTAATGGAACTAATCTTAATTCCTTGATTGATGACACAGTAAGAGAATCAATGATCAATAATATCCGTGGTTATTGGAAACAATTAAGAAATTACAAGAGTAGATCTCAGTTTGGCATTGCCAAAAATACCTATGATGTGATTCATGCCATTATTAACGCAAAAGAATTATCTGTTCCTGCCTCAATAGTTCTTGAAGGTGAATATGGGGAAAATAATGTATCTATGGGAATTCCTGTAAAAATTAATCAAAATGGTGTCTCTGAAATACAAAAAATTGATCTTGATGGATCTGAGAAATTAATGTTAAAAGAATCTTCTAAAAAAATCCGTGATGACATTAATTCTGTTTAAATTTATTTAGAATTTCTTCATGTTTTTTACAAAACTTTTTGTTGTTTATTTGTGAACGAAAAAGATCTTTTTGCCAGTGTGCATTATAACATCTACAATTCACATTCTCGCAAAATGCCTCCCCTGTTTCATAATACATGATAGATTGTAACAGGTACCCCTCACTAATTTCTGATAAGTGTGAATCATGATATTCTAAAAACTGACCTTTATACTTTTTCTTGATTTCATCTACTCTCTCTTTAGAAAAATTCGTCATTAGTTCTATATAGTATTGTTTTGGTTTTGCTGGGGCTTCTATCATACCTGTTGTTGAAATTATTGCAGGATTAGAAGCAATCAAAGATCTTCCATGATATCTAAAATCACTGTCATCAAATGTGCATGTAAGCTTATTTGTAAAAATTACATTTAAGATGTCTATTTTGTTTTCATTATCTGGTATTAATTCTGAAATAATCTTTTGAAATTCAATTCCGTCGTATAATGGCATTTCCTCTTTTTGAGACATGTCTATGTTTTCTTTTTCACTTAAGATATCCTTAACTGAAGTATTGTGTTTTTGAAATGGTTTTTTTATGTCAAAAATTTTAGTGCTGGCAATTTTTTCATATGTTTTATCATCTAAACCATTGAAGAAATTATTTCTTGTTTCAATTTTAATTTGAAATGCTTTTGTGAAAAATTTTTCTAATCTATCTAATTGAATTTCTGGAACTGTAGGTTCATCATACAGAATAATTTTAGAAATTTTCAATAAAAAAGATATGTCTTGATGCCTTATCTTTCTAACTCTTTTATTTTTACTGCTGTTATTTCAGCTGCCTTTTTCCCAGAGTATAACATAGAACCAAATGTTGGACCCATTCTCGCCAATCCATGTGTTTCGGTAACTGACATACCTGCAGCAATCAATCCTGGATAGACTTCTCCTGTTTTGTGCACTACGTGTTCTTCGCCATCATTGACATGCATTGGCTCCATTCCTTTCCATTTTGTTAATCCTCTATCAACCAGTCTTTTTACAGCAACAGAATCGTGGCCTGATGCATCAATAATTATTTTTGCTTCTAGTGCAACTGGATCTACACATGTTATGTTGCGTGGCAATGCTGAAACTGGCATCCAATTAACAACAATTCCTGTAACTCTGCCATTTTTTAATACTAGGTCGTCAAATTTTGTAAGCTGAAGGAATTTCACTCCTGCATCACATGCTGCTGCAATTAATTTTGATACTGCATGTGGTCCTGGAGTTAGATACAAACCATCTGCAACTTTTTTGTATGGCACACCTAACTCATCCCAAAATTTCTGTGCCGGCTCTCTAACTGTTACTGGATTCATCATATAGCCACCTAGCCAATAACCTCCTCCAAGGTAGTTGTTTTGTTCAATTACAAGAACTTTGAAACCCATGTTTGAGAGTTCTCTGCTAGCTGTTAATCCTGCCGGACCAGCTCCTATAATTATGACATCTGAATCTGCTCTGTCAATTAATACATCATGGAACTCATTTGCAATTGCACGTGTAATTTCAACTTCACGTACATCGGTAAATATTTTATTAGATTGCTCTGCTACTGTTGCTTCTTGCATGCCGTGATTCCATTCTCTGAACAATTAATACTTTCCCACATTTTTAAAAAATTAGGTTTAACTAATTCTATTATATTGTATTATAGAAAAGCAGGAAAATTATGTATGTTCCCAAAATTTTCCCTACTAAAACATCCCTATATCAAAAATTTATAACCAAACTAAATGGAAATCTTTTGTATTGACAATATCTAATCTTGAACAATCCTCTCCTGATTCTGAAAAGCCCAAAATTAATTGGGGTAGAATTGAAGAGGCCGATAATTTTGCTAAAACAGTAAAACTGTTCCGTCAAGGCAAATATGATGAGGCTAGTTTTAGGCGATTTAGACTCCAACATGGTGCGTATGGTACTAGAATGACTGGGGATTATGCAATGGTTCGAATCAAATTACCTGCAGGAGAAATTTACCCACACCAATTTGAAAAAATATCTCAATTAAGTGAACAGTATTCTATTGGTAGTGCACATTTTTCAACTAGAGAAAACATTCAGCTGCATTGGGTAATTCTTGAAGATGTCTCTGAAATTTTTAGGGGTCTTGCTGAAGTTGGTCTAACATCTAGAGAAGCATGTGGAAATTCTGTACGTAATGTTATGTGTAGTCCATTATCTGGTGTTTGCCCTGATGAAAAATTTGATTCAACTCCATATGCGCTTGCAACTGCACGATTCTTTTTAAGAAATCCGATGGCTCAAAATCTTCCACGTAAATTCAAATTTAATTTCACTTGTTGTGAGAAACATGGAATGGTAAGAATGGTTGATGTTGGACTAATCCCACAAATCCGAGAAATTGATGGCTCTTCTCAAAGGGGTTTTAAAATATTTCTTGGTGGTGGATTGGGAAATAAATCATATGTTGGACATCAATTAGAAGAATTTACTCCTGAAGACGATTTACTTTACACTTCGATTGCAGTAGTGAGAATATTTGATAGACTTGGCGATAGAAAAAATCTTGCAAGAAATAGGATGCGTTATCTAGTAAATGATATGGGTTGGGATAAATTCCAGAATCTTGTATTCAAAGAAAGAGCAATTGTAAGGGCCACTCAATCTATTGTAACTCAACTTGATGTTGATACAACACCTGACGAAATAAAACGACCAATTAGAATTACAGATGAAAGTGGGAGTTCAATTCCTGATGGATATGCTAGATGGCTAAAAACAAACACTGTAAAGCAAAAACAATCTGATTATTGTTCTGTGTTTATCACTCTTGAAGCGGGTGATATTACTGCAAATCAACTAAATGCATTAGGTGATCTAATTTGTGACTTTTCTTCAGAAGGCAAGGCTCGTTGTGGATTTGTGCAAAATATTGCATTGCGTTATGTGTTAGAAGATGATTTACCTCGACTGTATTCCAAATTACTCGAGGTAGGATTGGCAAAATCCGGTGCCTTGACTATGACTGCCCCTATTGGATGTTCTGGAACTACCTCATGTAATCTTGCCCTGACAAACTCTCATAGATTAGCAAAAGAAATCCAGAGAAAATTCCTAGAATTAAAACTAGATGAAGATGATGATCTTAGTGATTCATCAATTAAGATAAGTGGTTGTCCGAATTCGTGTGGGCAGCATGGCATTGCAACAATTGGTTTCTTTGGAGGAGGTGCACGTTTTGGTAAAGACATGTATCCAAATTATCAAATGTCATTAGGTGGTCGTTCTGATGGTGACACCATGCTTGGAGAAATTTGTCTTAGAATTCCTGCAAAACGAGTAATCCCTGTAATTCTGAGAATCATTGAACTGTTTAAAGACAAAAAGAAATCTGGTGATACTCTCAAATCATGGATTCATAGAATTGTAAACGGTAATGAAGATTCTGATATAAAATCAATCAACGACATCAAAAAAATCTTAGAACCATTAATTATTCCTCCAACAAAAGAAGAAGATCCTGATTTCTATCTTGATTATGGTAGTGATACGAGTTATCACACAAAAACTGGAAAGGGTGAATGTGCTGCTTGACAGAATCTGGTAAAATCACAACTGATGTCGACTCCCTACGTTCAGAAATACGCGACAAAAGTGTTCGAGTCATTGATGTTAGACGCGAGGATGATTACAAACAAGATCATATCCCAACTGCAGTTAATTTGCCATTAGCAAATCTTTTGTCTGATGATAGTCCTGAGCGTGTCTTAAAACTTGTAAATTCTATGGGGATTGATGATGAGACCTCAGTTGTAGTCTATGATGATACATTTGGTGCATTAGCATCAAGAGTTGCATGGACATTGGAATATCTTGGACATTCAAATGTAACATTACTTGAAACCACTTATAGTCATTGGAAATCACTTGGTTTAGAAAATGATTCACAAACTCCTGAAATACAAAGTAAAGAGCACTCTATACACTTGCGACCTGAGATTTTAGCAACTTCTGATTATCTGGAAAGCGTAAAAACTAGAGATGATGTCATACTAATTGATAATAGAGAACGACTAAATTTTCTTGAACAACATATTCCTGGAGCGATTAGTCTTCCTTATAGGACTCTTGCTAGTAATGAACATATTTTGCGCTCAAAAGAGGACATGAAACGATTACTTGATAATCGAGGAATTACTGGGGATTCAGAAATCATTACTTATTGTGGTAGTGTAGGTACTCTTTCTGGCTTGGCATATTATGCCCTAAAATCTGTGGGCCTTTCTAATGCAAAATTATATGTTCGCTCATTTAAGGAATGGAAAAATCTTCAGAAACCTACCGAAAAACAAGAAGATGCAAATTACTGGGATTTATCTGCAGAATAACTAATTTCATTTCTAAGCTTTTTAGTAATTGTCACTTCAATATTACCCAATAGAACTAACATTTTTTCTTTATTTTCAATTAGATAATCTTCACCTCTATCTTTTAGTCTAATTTTCCATAATCTTATTTCTCTATGTTCGTCAAAGAAATTCTCTATCATTTGTTCTCCTGATTTTGCAGGATTTATGAATATGTCAAAAGTATCTATTGTCTTCTCAACGTTTTCATCTTCTATTGCTTCTCTAACTGATTGAATTGCATGACTTAGTTCTTTCAAATTCTTTACTGGTTTTGGCAAAGTCTTTCTTGTAATTCCAAACAATCCTTTCTTTTCTTTTCCCATTTTTTCTGCAATATTTGGTGCAAGGTCATAAATTGGAATTCTACTTAAACCATCACGTTTTTCATTTTGTACAATTAATCCTTTTTCTAATAATTTTCTCAAAGCAGTTTCTGCATCTGTCTTGTCTAGAAATGTTGTCCATACAATTGCACCCAATGTATGATAGCCTTGTCTGACTGATTCTAAAACTACGACCTCTTCAATTCTTTTGAATCCTTCCTCGATTCTAACATTGGCAAAATCTTTGTCTCGAATTGATCTTCTTGCATTTTTTACATCAATTTCAATTGAACGTTTCAAGGCTTCCAATGATTCTGGTACTTGATTAAGCAACGACAAGAAACAAGCTTTGTTATACCATGCCATTCCATATGTTGGATCTGACTCAATTGCTTTGTCAACTGAATCTAGTGCTTTTGAAAAATTTTTTTGCTCATAATGTACTAGTCCTTTTAAATTCCAAGCTTCTGGATTTGTAACATCTATTTCAAGAATTTTGTCATATACTTTTAGTGCTTCTCCATGATCTTCTAGGTGGAATCTTGCATATCCTAATTTCATCAATGTTTCAATATTGTCTGGATCAATTCGTAATGCTTGCTCAAATACAACTATGGCATCTTCTAATCTTTCATCTGCCATCAAATTGATTCCTTTTTTAAATAATTTCTTACGATTATAATCTGAATCAACTAGGCTTGTCTCTTCAACTTTATCTTTTTTTACTTTAGATTCTTCTATTTCCTTTGATTTTTTTCCGAAAGGTTTCTTCACTAGCTCAAATTGGCATTTTATCTAGATAAATACCATCCTTAATTGAGCCTAATCCTATTTTATGTGTATATAGATTCAAGCATCTAAATACAGAAATACTTGAAATATACACAAACGAATGTGTCATCTCAACATAGAATAGAAATTCAAGGGCAGGCACCATTTAAACAATCAGGTGTCTATGAAGTTCAAATTTCAGTAGCTGATAGTAAACCCTCTGATGATGCAATCCGTTCCATGCAATTCTCTGCTTTATGGCGTGGAAATTTTCACCTTAGAGTAAAAGATGGCCTATTTTCTGAGAAAATCGGAACACCTGATAATCCGCTTCCTTCATCAATTGAAACTCTTGACACTATTTGGATCGTTGTAACTGATCTATTTTCTTCATTACATTCTGTATTTCATGTTCCATTGAAAAAATCCTCAACACAAGTGTACACTGAAACTCAAACTGAAACTAAAATTTCTGAAAATCTAAAAACTGAACAACCACCAAAATCAACTGTAAGATCTTCAAGGTCTGCAAGTTTTCCTGGTGACAAAGGACATACTGGTCCACCTGGACCACCTGGTTATAAAGGACCTACTGGACCGCTAGGACCACCTGGTGATAAAGGACCGCCAGGACCTACTGGACCGCTAGGACCACCTGGATCGATTGGAAATAAAGGGCCCACTGGACCGCTAGGACCCCTTGGTGATAAAGGAGCAACCGGTGACAAAGGTCCTCAAGGTGACAAGGGCATTTCTGGTGATAAAGGAGCAACCGGTGACAAAGGTTCTACAGGTGACAAAGGCGACAAAGGTGATAAAGGAATTGTTGGACCACCTGGTGATAAAGGGGAAAAAGGTTCAACTGGTCCAGTCGGTGATAAAGGAGCAACCGGATTAAAAGGTCCACCTGGTGATAAAGGGGAAAAAGGTCCAACTGGACCCCCTGGTGATAAAGGACTTTCTGGATTAAGAGGGTCTCCAGGGGAAAAAGGTGACAAGGGTCAACAAGGTCCACTTGGTGACAAAGGATTAACAGGTCCAACTGGACCCCCTGGTGATAAAGGAGCAACCGGTTTATCTGGTGTTCAAGGAGAAAAAGGTCTTCAAGGTTCATCTGGACCCCTTGGAGAAAAAGGTCCAACTGGACCCCCTGGTGACAAGGGTCAACCTGGTCCACTTGGTGACAAAGGATTAACAGGTCCACCAGGATCACCTGGTGACAAAGGATCTGTTGGCCAACCTGGACCCCTTGGAGAAAAAGGTAATCGTGGTGTTGAAGGACCCCCTGGTGACAAAGGTCCACAAGGTCTACAAGGTCCTACTGGATCTAAAGGTCTGACCGGAGTGCCAGGCCCACAAGGTGAGAAAGGAGAAAAAGGTGCTGTAGGACCCCTTGGAGAAAAAGGTAATCGTGGTGTTGAAGGACCCCCTGGTGACAAAGGTCCACAAGGTCCACAAGGTCCTGCTGGATCTAAAGGTCTGACCGGAGTGCCAGGCCCACAAGGTGAGAAAGGAGAAAAAGGTGCTGTAGGACCCCTTGGAGAAAAAGGTCCTACTGGCCCAATGGGACCGTCAGGAGAAAAAGGTCCACAAGGTCCACAAGGTTCACAAGGTGAACGTGGGACTACCGGACCGTCAGGAGAAAAAGGTCCACAAGGTCCACAAGGAATTCAGGGTCCACAAGGTGAACGAGGTCCAACAGGTCCAATCGGTTCTATTGGTGATCAAGGCCCAAGAGGTGATCAAGGTCCAGTAGGACCTGCAGGCCCAAGAGGTCCACCAGGTCCACCAGGAGAAAAGGGACCATCAGGTGGAATGTCATCTGAACAAAAAGCACTATTCAAAGATTTGTTGGAGATTTTAACAAACAAAAATGTCATCTCAACTGAAGAACAAATTAAATTGATGAGTTATCTTTACTGATTATTTTTTGTCTGTGTCAATTTAATGTTAAAAAAATTTTTACAATTTTAATTTTCCATGATTTTCAAAAACTTTGTTTGTAACAAAATTCTTCAATTATTTTTCACTATTTTAAGCAATCAAAATTGTATAGTTTTCACTAATTAATTTAGAAAAATGGAAAACAATTCGTCGTCTAGATGACGATTGTTAGTTTACTGACGAGATTATCGTCGTTTTGCTGCTTTTCTCTTTGGAGCTGCTTTTCTCTTTGGAGCTGCTCTAGTAGATGTTTTAGTTGATCTACGTTTAGTTACAGCTTTTCTTTTTGTAGCCATTACTGAATCGAGATTTTCATTGTTTTTCAGTGGTTAAACTAAAGAAATTTACACAAATTGATTACAATTTGTCAAGTAATTTTTTCTAAAAAATTTTGTTGATCGTAATTTTTTAAAAATATTTTTTATGATAAACATATATCTTAACATTTACTAATTTATCACAACTCTTTTCTATTTTACTCTTGTATATTGACAACTCCACATGACGAAAATATTTTTCATTTTATTTTTATTATCAAAAAATTATTTCTTTATTTATTATTGATCTAATTTTTCATTTTTTTAAAATTCATTTTAACGTCTTTTAATAATTGTCAAAACATCTTCATCTAATAAAATATGGTTCAAACCTACTCTCTGTCCACCGAATTTCACACTTTTTCCCCACACCAAACCATATCTGAATTCTCTTTTCAATCTACGGTGTAGTTTGTTACAAATATCTTCAACTGTATCTCCTTCTCTGGCAATCAATGGTTCTTTGAAATCTGTTTCTCCACCTTTTGGCCGCATGTAAATTCTGATAAATTTTAATTTCTCATAGATCTTTTCTTTAAGTAAATCCACATTGATATTTGAATTTGCTGAAACTTCTATAACATCAGATTTTATTTTTGTCTTTAAATCTTTTAGAAATTCTTTATCAACTAAATCAATTTTATTCAAAATAGTAAGTGCTTTAGAATAACTGATATTCCCAGCAATATGATCTGCTAGTTGTTCTGATGTTAGATCTTCTCTTACTACAACACGTGCACTGACTATTCCATAAAGATGTAAAATGTCTTTGAGATGTTTCTCTGTAATTTTTGTTAATTTCACTTGCTGTGCAATTGCAATTCCGCCCATTGATGCTTTTTCTATTGTAATATTTGGAGGTAATTGATTAAGTCTAATTCCTATATTTCCTAATTCGTTTACAAGCACATCTTCATGAAATGGCTGAAATACATCTAATATCAATAACACAAGATCTGCTGTTCTTGCAACAGATAAAATTCTCTTTCCTAACCCCTTTCCTGTAGATGCTCCTTTGATAATTCCTGGAAGGTCTAACATTTGGATTTTTGCACCTCTATATTCCATCATGCCTGGAACAACTGTAAGTGTAGTGAATTGAAAAGCTCCTACTGCTGATTTAGCTCCAGTCATTTTGTTTAGCAGTGTTGATTTTCCAACACTTGGTAATCCAATAAACACAATTGTTGCGTCACCATTTCTCCTGACATCGAATCCATCTTGTTTCATTCCTGATTTTTTGGTAATGTCTGCCTCTTGCTCTCTTTTCAACTTTGCAATCTTTGCTTTTAGTAGACCGATATGATGTTCTGTAGCTTTGTTAATCTGAGTTTTTGCCATTTCATCTTGAATGGCTTTAATTTTTTCAGGAATCCCCAATACTATTCATCTCTTGTTACATTCTTTTCAAATAAAATCGTATTACTCTTCTTAATTTTCTTAATTCTATTTATTGGAATAGTTTGAAAATTATTTGACTGAATTAAAAATTCTGGCAGTGACGATTCTTTAATTTTCTGAAAATCTCTATAGAAAATTCTATATGATTTTGGTTCATCTGCAAACAGTGCTTTACTGAAAATTTCTTCTATTGAACCTTTCTTTCCCATGCTTTTAATTTCATTTCTCTTCTAATAAGATGTCTTTGAATTTTTGATTATCTTTCTTACTTTCTTATCATTTTTTAACAGTGATTAGTTTTTAGATCACATGAGAAAAATTCTCCTTTATTCAATCATTGGGTTTTTTATCATTCTTTATTTTAGTTTGACCATTTTTATCTTGCCTGAAAAATATCTTTCAAATGAACAACTAGTTCCTCAGCCCTACTTTGAAGTAATCTTGTCCAACTCGGAGATTTCCTTAGGTGATTCTTTTCAACTGAGTATAGTTTCAGAAAATAGGGGTGATTACGGTGACATCCATATTCTTTCAACTTCATTTCCAACTCTTTCTGAAATTGAGGGAATAGTAGAAATCGTAACTTATGATTTTACTCAATCATCTGTCCATATTACCCCTGGTGATGAAATAGGCGCCAAATACAGTGGTGGATTGGAATCTATAATTGCAAAATATCCCTCAATTGAAGCAATGAATAGGCCCATTTTACCTGATGCAAAAAATCATCTTGAACTAATCATCACTCCTGAAAAACCAGGTATCTTTACGATCTATGTGAAATCTATTGATATTCCACATACTAGTAATCAATCACACTACCCTTATTCAGGTATTTTAGATCATCAGGATGAATATGTTTTAGATTATTCAGTAAATGTAAATCCCTAATATTTTATGAAATGCTAGAGACACCATGCCGCTATCTCAATCTGATCTTCCCAAGAAATTTTTAGAAATTCATTCTGAAAGGATTTTTCTTTTTGGAAGTATTTTTACAAGTTTTGGAATATTGCTAGTGACAGTAGGTGGAAGCTGGGATATTACAAATCATCTGCTAAACAGACCTGAAACCTTTTTCTCACCTCCACATGCTTTGATGTATACTGGTGTTGCCATATCTTTGATTGGTGTGGTTCTTTCTTTTTTTGGATGGCATAATTTACAAAATTCTAAAGATTACTATTTTCAATCTCTTAAAATTAAATTAATTGGAATTGGATTGCTTATCGGAGCTGGCCCTTTTGATTTTGTCTGGCATTCTAATTTTGGTTTAGATGGTTTGCTCAGCCCTCCTCATTTGACATTGATACTTGGAATGTTTCTATGCAGTATAGGTGGAATGATTGGGATTTCAAAATACCTGAAAATCAATAATTTGAAATCTATATTTTCATATTTGTTAATCTTAGCTGTTTTGCCAATATGGCTTTCTGGTTCTGGAATAATCTCTTCATTATCTTTGCCTTTTTCAAACACTGATTATTTTGAATTAAATCCTGAACCTACATTTGCTTTTTTTGTAGCCAGTATGGCTTTTCCTTTTTTAATTTCATTTTCAATGTTGTTAATTTTTAGACTGTCTAATCTCAGATTTGGAATGATGAGTCTACTTGGAGGCTTGTTTTTGTTAATTTACAGTTCTACTGCAATTGTTCCAAATTTTGCCTTGTTTGATTCAATACAATTTTACTCGTTAAATTTAATCCCTTTTGTAATATCTGACATTTTTTTGAGAATTAATAACTCTAAAAAATCTCTGATTTTTGTAGGTGGGTTACTAGGTTCTATATTTTACATGATTTACTATCCTTATGTTATGTATACCTTCAATGAGAGCCTACTTGGAAAGTTAGTTTCACCAAGCTTAATCTATTTTGTATATTTTGAATTGATTGAAACTGTTTTACTTTATACCGTGATTCCTGCCATAATTATGGGCATAATTGCTGTGTTTGTATCTGAGAAATTCTCGAGAAAGATATTGATGAAAAAATCTTAGAATTTTCATTACGTAGCAAATATTATTCGGTTCAAAAAACAAATTTTGTGAAAAAGAAGACATTTGCAGTAGATATTGATGGAACAATAACTGAAAATGGTGGGGGTAGAATTCACTTGGATGCACTAGATGCATTAAGGCGTTTAACCAATATGGGTCATGACGTAATTTTTGTTACTGGCAGATCATCTGTAGAAGGATATTTGCTTTCAGTATTCGGGGGAACAACAAAAATTGCTGTTGGTGAAAATGGTGGTTGTATAACTCTTGATTCAAATGATCATATTTTGTTAGGAAATATTGAGGAATGCAAAACTGCACTAGAAGTAATTAAAAACAATATTGACAATGTTAAAGAAAAACTTGTTTTTCCTAGAATGACTGAAGTTGTTTTAGAGAGAACATTTGATTTAGATGCTGCAAGAAAAATACTTTCTGAAAATAACATTAATGTGGAATTATCTGACAGTCAATATGCATTTCATATCAATTCCTCAGGAATTAACAAGGGTACAGGGTTTTCCAAAATTATGAAAAAGCATTTCATTTTAAGAGAGGATGTTGTTGCAATTGGTGATAGTGCAACAGATATTCCTTTATTTGAAGTGGCTAAAACAAGCATTGCACTTGGAAATGCTTCTGATCTGGTCAAATCTAAGGCTACAATGACCGTATCTGCTAATGCGGGAGATGGAGTAATTGAGGCATTAGATAAATTAGCGCCTAAATTATCTGAGATATAACATGACGTTCAAATCAATAATTGATGAAATTAAAAATAATCTGAGCAAGATACTTGATGAACTTTTCATATCTGATGTAAAATTTAGTGTAGAACCTGCAAAACCTGGATTTGGTGATGTAAGCTCAAATGTTTCCTTTTTACTTGCAAAACAACTCAAAAAAAATCCAAAAGAAATTGCTGATATGTTTTCTAAAAAATTTCAAGATTGTACAAACACCCTAGTTTTGAAAACTGAGGCACACCCTTCAGGATATCTAAATTTCTATGCAGACTGGGAGAAATTAAGTCAATTGATTCTATCGGAATCCTATCTTGATGAATTTGGAGATGTTGATATTGGAAAAAACTCTACGATTGTAGTTGAACATACCAGTGTAAATCCTAACAAAGCTCTTCACATAGGACATATTCGAAATATTATCATCGGTGATACTGTGTCTAGAATATTAGAAAAAGCAAATTACAAGGTCAATGTTCTAAATTATATTGATGATTCCGGTCTTCAAGTGGCCGATATCATAGTTGGTTTCAAGCACTTTGGTTTTGCTGAAGAATCCCCTAACGGAAAGAAATTTGATCATTATTGTGGCGATGATGTTTATGTTAAAACAACTGAAAAATATGAAGCAGATCCTAGTCTTGAAGAGATAAGAAAAAAGGTCCTCAGAGAACTTGAGAATGGGGATTCTGAAACTGCAAAATTTGCAGATAATATCACAAGAAAAGTTTTGGCAGGACAACTTGAAACATGCTGGAATTTAGATGTGTTTTATGACTGCCTTAATTTTGAATCTCAGATTATTCGTTCTGGACTTTGGAGTGAAATATTTGAAAAACTCAAAGAGATGTCTCTTATAGAGTTTGAAAAAGAAGGAAAGAATGTTGGTTGCTGGGTAATTCGAGGGGAAAATAAAGAAGAGGATAAGGTTATTGTCCGAAGTAATGATACTGCAACATATATTGCAAAGGATATTCCATATGCTGCTTGGAAGCTGGGACTACTTGATGACCCATTTAATTATAAAAAATATGAAAAAGAACAGCCTAATTCTAGAGAACTCTGGCAAACCACTTTGAATAAAAATAATCCAATTTCTAAAAACTTCACTGGGGGAAAAGTTGTTACTGTAATTGACTCTCGTCAAGCAAGACTGCAAAAAATCATTACATCGCTCATGGGAAAATTCAAATCTATTCCTGATGCATATGTTCATCTTGGCTATGAATCTGTAACGCTTAGTTCAGAAACTGCAAAGGCACTCGGTTTGGATACTGAAGGAAAACAAGCTCAAATGTCTGGCAGAAAGGGATTGTATGTCAACGCAGATTCTGTTTACAAACTACTAAAAGAGAAAACAAAAGAAGAAACCAAAAAACGACATTCAGAAATGAATCCCTCTGAAATTGAAAAAATTGCTCACAATGTATCTGTTGCTACTTTGCGTTATGAAATGATTAAGCAAGATTTGGATAAAATCATTACATTTGATTTAACAAAATCTCTTAGTTTGGAAGGTGATACTGCAACATACATACAATATACTCATGCCAGGGCATCTAGAATTTTGGAGAAATCTAATCGTACTCCAACAATCGATATTGATTTTTCTCTACTCAAAGAGAAATCTGAAATTGATCTGATTAAAAATATAGGTCTTTTCAATTTGCAAGTACGTGATGCTGCAAATAATTTATCTCCTAAAGTAATTGCTAGATACTGTCATGATTTGGCAGTAGCATTCAATTCATTCTATGAGAATGCTAAGGTTTTAGAATTAGGTGATCTAAATCTTGAAAACTCCAGACTATGTTTGGTTAATTCCTTTAAAATTACACTTGAAAAGGCATTGAATCTTTTAGGAATTACTGCACCTGATAGAATGTAATGTCCTAGAGGGACAACAATGTTGCCGCTCTAGGTTTTGTTGGCGTGCAAACCAATTTATGATTACCGTTCTACTTTTAGCCCACAAATATCTTTCCATATGTAATGGACACATTATCTGATAAGATTACCATTCAAGAATCCAATCTCGCTGATGCCACAAAGAGCGAATGCTATATTATTGATTGAGACAATTTTCACGTTTGCACCGATCAAGAACGATGATGAGTTAATCCACTTCCCATCTAATGAACTGCAAAATATTCTTATTTCCATTTTTGAGAATCATCTATTTGTGTAAATATTGAGAATGCATTAAAAAAATGATATTTTTTGTCAATTACCAATAAAACTTTGAAAGAATTACTGCCTTTATCATTTACTTCTACTCCTGCAGTCAGTATTAGAAAAGAAAATAAAATGTGGGTTGCAACTGGCATGCTTATTCATTATTTGGAATCTTTTACAGATTCCCTTGTTGTAACTGAAGGTGATGAAATACCCATTGGTGTTATTGGAGGCAGAGAGATAATTGAGAATATTTTTAAAAATCCATCTCCAAATTTTTTTGATAATACTACTGTTGAACAAATTTTTGACAAAAACCTGATAATTTTATCTGCAAATACTACTCTTGACGAACTTCTTACTACATGGAAGAAGAGCAGACGTGCATTTTCTATAATTCCAAATCATTTGGGAGGATATTCTGCCATTTCTGGAAGAAAATTGTTAGAAATTGGTGCTAACTGTGTTACTGATTTGACTCTCTCTGAATTTCCAAACAAAAATGTGGTTTCTTTTGAAAAAGATAACTCCATAAAAGAAATAATTCAACTGATGCTAGAAAATAACACCAGAAAACTATTGCTAAAAAATACAAATTATTTTATCAGTGATCGTATATTGATTCAAAGCATTGCAAAAGATTTTGACTTTTTTAGAAATGTAAAATTTTTAGATAGGAAATTTGAAGAATCATTCAAACTTGAAGAAGCTACAAAAATTTCTAAAAACATGAATTTAACAGAAATTTCAAAGATGATGTATGTGATGCCTCACCCTTGTGTGATCTATCAAGACCGGGTAATTACTCCTTGGGACATTTGTATGATTTTAGAATCCGACAGAATTGAGTTTATGGGCTAACCCTTGAAGGAAAAACTATTTTCCATTTTATTATTTAACCTATTCCAGGAGTTGGTATAGATGCCGATGTTCTGGATGCATTCTCATAGTATTTTCTAGTCTCATCTATCATTTTTTGATTATCTTTGTTTATTTTTTCTAGTCTCTCCTCAAATTTCTCAGTTTCTACTTTGACCTTTATAATATCTGAAAGTGTTTTAATTGATTTTATGATGGCGTCATCATCTGGCATCATCATTCTGCAAGTAGTATACAAAATAATACCTGATGCATCTGAATTTTTTAATGCAGAAATAACACTTGCATCCGCACCTAGTATTGTTGCACCTGGAACCAATGGTAAATTATATTCATCAAATAGGGATTTTGAATTATTGTTAGCTACTAGTCCATAAGAAATGGGTTCTCCTATGAATTTCTCATTTACTTCTAATCCCCGTGGAATGATTATTTTTTTGATGCCATTGCTTTTTGCAAATTCGATTGATTTGATAATTAATTCATATGTGGTGAGTGGGCTCAAAGGGATTCCAGCTAAAATTGCGTAAATATTATCCTTGTTGTAGATACGAATAGGCCCATAAATTTTCCCATTTTCAATCATATATGATGGAGAAATTTTTGCAATTTCAAGTTCTCCTATATCCTTCATTTGTAATTGAGCAATTAGGTAAGATATTGCAAAAGCCCCGACCAAACCTATGCTGGGAAATGCTATAATTAGGAATTTTTCACTTTGTGAATCTTCTGAACTCATCACAAATTACAATTTCATAATATAAAATAAAGCATGTTAATTTGATTTTCAACCCTGATATTCATGAACAATTTGAATTTGCATAAATGATTTTCTAAATACTTGCTCTGGAAAATATTTAGCTAAATTTTACCCAGAACGTATGTGGAAGTTTATACAACACTGACATTCTTTTGCGATGCATTCTCGTTCAGCACCATGCCCACAAATACCGCATTCACAATGTATGCTCATGTTATTGTTGTTGCTTTAACAAATATAACGGATCTGTTTTTACTGTTATTTTTCTTCCTTTTTGAGTTTAATGTCTGGAAAATCTGTGATGTTTAGTGTCTGAGTTGAAGTCATGATTCTGTATGGGGCATTTTCAATTTCATCTAAAATTAATCTACTGATTTTATCTTTTACAATCCCGCGCAGTCTCGTTTCTACTGTGTATCTGATCTTAAGGAAAATTTCTTTATCTGTTAGAGACATATAGATACCTGGTTTTACATTTGCGTCTCCTAAATAGTATTTTTCTCCCATTTTCTGTATGCTTTTTTCTGCCTGATTTGCAAATTGAGATGTTTGTTCAGTGACAATATTTAGAAACTTCTCTTGGACATATTTTACATCACTTCTATAATCTAGTGACATTGAAATTTCATCCCATATGTAATTATGATCTTTAGTATAGTTGTTGACATTGTTTGAAATTACTAATCCATTGGGAATTGTTGTGATTCTTCCTGTAGGTGAATCTGATGACATCCATTCTCTAATTTCTAAAATTGTAGTGTAAAATATTCCAATATCTAACACATCACCAATTTTTGCATTAATTTCGATTCTATCTCCTACAACATACAGTCTATTTAGATAGATTATCACCCCTCCCGCTAAATTTTTTATCACATCTTGTAGTGCAAATGCAATCCCTGCAGTAACTAGGCCGAAGGCTACTGTAACTTCTTGGGCGCCTTCACTCCAAACTGCAACCACTGCTGCAGCAAAAGTCCCAACATAAAGGATTGACGTGATTTTTTTAAATGAATATCTGGTTCTTTTTTCCTTAATTTTTTTAGAAAATTGACTATCTAGTATTATCTTAAAAGTAATGTGGATTAAAGTTAGAGTAACAAATGTGTAAAATGTATTTTCAATGTACTGGCTAGGATAATAATAATTCACAAACCAAAAAGATATGGATAGTATAATCCAAATAACTAAACCTTTCATCTGCTTCATAATCTTGTTCTTAAACTAGTATGTTTTTGTAGTTTATATCATATACTGAGTTATTGTATTTCATTAGAATGGATATTTCAGGACTAATTATTTCATTCTCCTTTGCAAAAAATTAGAAAGGAATCCTATTTTTGAAATTTGACGCTGTCTTTATTACAATTAAAATTTAAATTTTACTATGGTAAAAATTCCTGATTCAATTAGAGACTTCACTGAGAGTCAAGGGATTTTGTAGTTGGAACTGTAGGTGGTGCTAAATTTGTAAATGTTTCTCCGAGAATTTTCTTTAACTATAAAGAAAATGCAATTTATTGGCTAGATTTTTTTGATCATAAATCATTCAAAAATATTCAAGTAAATCCCTGTGTGACAATCTCTGTTTTTAACAAAAATGATTTGGAAGGATATCAGTTTAGAGGATTAGTAAATTACATTACCGATGAACCTACAAAATCAGAAATTAAAAATTCCATTATATGGAAAATTTTTAAAGACAAATCCTTCACCAAAAATTAAATCATTGTCACAAAAAGAGGCTCATGTAATTCAATTTTAACCCAAAGTATGTTATTCATTAAATCCTGAAAAATATTCTGATATGTCAATTGGTTCTGATATTGACTCTACATCATTATTTAGAAATTAGTTTTTAGCATAAATCACTCCTTAATATTAAATCACAAATGTTTTAATTCTTTATGGTGGTTTCTTGAGGCAAAACTGTTTTTCATGGTAAAAGATTAATCTCTTCCAAATAATAATAATCTGTGACTCCTAGAAAATTCTTTATTTACAAAGCAGATGGTAGACGAGTTAAATTTAATGAAAATAAGATTCTCAGCACATGTATGCGCGCAGGTGCTAGCAAACAAACTGCAAAGCGGATTTTAAAAAAAGTAAAATCTGAAGTATATCGAGATATGACTTCAAATGACATTTACAAAAAAGTTCTTTGTGCCATTTCTGAAGAAAAAGGTCTCAAAGCTTTGCATCAGAGATATCAATTAAAAGATGCAATAATGAGAATGGGCCCTGCAGGATTTGCATTTGAAAATTATGTTGCATCTATTTTGAAATATTATGATTATCAGGTGGCAGGAATAAGATCAAAAATTCATGGAGAGTGTGCAACACATGAAATCGATCTGATTGGTAATAAAGATGACCGAAAATTTTTGATTGAATGTAAATATCATTCAGTCCGTGGTGCATATACTGGATTAAAAGAATCATTATACACACATGCAAGATATCTTGATATGCAACCAAAATTTTCAGGTGAAATAATTTTTTGTAACACCCAAGTTTCAAATCATGCAAAAAAATATGCCAAATGTATAGGACAACAAATTTTTTCTTGGAGATACCCTGCTTCAAATAGCCTGGAAAAAATAATTGAAAAATCTAATCTTTATCCAATCACAATTCTTAATTTATCACAAAACGAATTGAGAATATTCTCTGAGAGTAACATGATGATTGCAAAGGATCTTTTAAGATATGATCCGGCAAAGATTGCACGAATGACTGGTATTTCTAAAAATAGAATAATTAACATGCAAAAATTAATTGAGCGTATATTTTATCTAAATTAACCCTAACTATAACCCGATTTTTGATAAGTTATGTACTGTCTATTCATATTGTCCAATCTTGAAAATTATGCAAATCTCTCTTGTGAAATTCCAGTAATAATTGAGAAATTTGCGATTTTGATTCATTAAATTGACTTGTTTTTAATAATAAAAAGAAAAATTCTTTAGTATTATCAAAATCTGAGAATTCAGTTTTTTGGTTTAATCGAATCTGGATTTTTTACAGAATAGTGAAACATACACAATGAGTCATTGGTACATTGACATTTCATAATGCTGCAAAATAACGCCAGTATAAAAATTTTTTATATGTCTGATTTTGATCTCTCTTTAAAAAATTAGCATGTTTGAAAAATAGAAAATTTACTGAAAAATGAGATCTGATTATTAATTTTTAAAGTTTGAGGAACCCTGAATTTGGAATTCTTCCCGCAAAACGTCTTTGCAGGACAATTATTTCATTTGATTTTCTATCTCTGATGATTTTTTCATTAGTTTGCTCTAGTGTTTCTTTTATTTCTGAATGACAAATCTTCAATTTCTTTTTAAGCACCTCATCCTTACTTGTTTCATTAACTAATTGTATTGCAGAGGCCAACTCCGTTAAATTTGAAAATACCTCTAATAATATTTCATAATTTCCTTTACTTTGTTTTGCTAATTTGTATGACTTCAGATCCTTGGATATATCTACAAATATTTTTCTGCCTTCTAATTTTTTTAATGATTTTTTAATTTTAGATTCATTAGTGAACATGATGTTGTTGACAAATCCCACATAATCATCAGGATTTGAATAAGATAATTTATTATAATAAATGTCTGTTCCTGTTATTCTAATTTTTTTGATAAATCCTAATGCCTCTAATTTTTTCAATGAATTACTGATATCTTTTCTTCTGTATCTTTTTCCTTTCTCATCTAAACATGTTTTCCATAAATCATCTTCATAGTTTTTCTCTTGATTCATATTTTTTAAAAGCAATGACATGAAAATCTCTTTCATAAAATTTTATTTTTTGTGAACTATTTTATCTTTGACGACAATATTGGAACTCTCATCTTAGTCTATTTTTTGAATTTATTTGATTTTTAGTCGTGAAATTATTTTTGTTGTCTCAAGAAAATGTAAAAAATTCATTTTTTCGGTTGTTTGATTGTCCATTTTGAAAACATTTGGACTAGATTCAATTTAGTTAAAATTCTACAATAATGGATTTTCTATGGATTGAAATTGGACTCGGAATAATTTTATTCACAATATTGGTTAGAAAATATGTCCAAACTCAAATATGATTATGCCAAAATAGTTCTTCATTGTGAATCCTGTGATGATGAGACTAATGAATTCAAATGCCCAAAATGTGAAAATATCTAAAAATTACTAAAATTCATCCATACATTGATTTGTCTATTGTTTCATCTGATGAATTATTTGGTGATGGAAATCTACTAAAATTAGCACGCAGTATTTTTTGAGCATGTCCTGATACTCTGGCAATATTGTCCCAGGTGTAATGAAATGGAACTCTGTCTAAAATCTGTTCATCAACATGCGAGAAAATTGCCAATCCTACAATGTCTTCTTTGTCTTTCATCCACTGATGTCCTACTCCACACGTAGTACAAATTTCACTAATCTCCATGATTGCTTTTGAAAATGATGGATTTTTCAATACAAGTAATTTTGTATCTTCTGGAGGAAATCTCATGTTTACGTTAACTTGAATTCTGTCATCTCTGTTTACATTTTTGCTAACAATGACATTTGCCCCAATATGAAATTGCCATTCTACTGTCTTGCTTTTCTCTCTTACTTTTTCTGTTTGATCTTCATATTTAATATTGGTAATTTTTATAAAATCTTCCACAAGTCTTTTCATTTCCTCAGAAGTCTTTGCCATAAATCAAATCCCCAACTGTAACATATGTGAATGTTATAGAAAAAAGGAATTAATGGCTGTGCCCACAACCACAGGAATCATGACCTTCATGTCCTTGGGATTCTTTTCCTGCACATCTAGAACATTTGTCTGAACCCGTTGGGGAAAAGAAGCCAATTCCACATGATACGCATTTTTGATTTGACATATTGTTTCTGAAAAATTGCCGTATTTAATGAATCGCATTATCTGGACTGATAAAAATAATGAAATAATTTAGAATGATTTACTTTATTCTTCTTTTTTCTGAAATACTCTGTATTCCCCAATGATGGAATTGCATTTGTGGCATGTATATTGACCTCTTTCTATCAAGATTAATCCATCTGCAACTGCCTCGTTTGGTTGTTCCTCAATTTGTATTTGAGTTGGGCCATCAAATTCAGAATTACATTGTTTGCAAAAATGTTTTGACATTTTTGATGTGTCGAGTTTTTCAAGTGATGACAAAAAATGTTTGTCCATATTTGGAACAAGTTTCGATTTGGTAACTTGCTCATCAGTTAGATCTGCATTAATCCATCCGCCTGAACCTGCTAATTGAATTTTAGTCAACTTACTATGGTATCTTGTTTGGTATTAAAATACTGTTTGTACTGAATGATTCTTAAAATTCAGGATTTCCTCTACGGAAAAAAAGTCAGTCTCCTTTACTTTGGAGACTTTGTAATGTATTAACTAGTTTATGTGAGCATTGGACTCTTCCAGCTAACACCGCGAGATGTCTCAATGAATCTCATATCACAATGTTTTTGTTAAAAAATCGGAATCAAAAATAATTACTTTTAAGTTAAATTTCTAAACGTGCGATCAAATTAATTTGCATGTTCGTACAAATTTGATTATTTTTCTTTTAAAATATTCCTCATACAAAAACAAGAAATAGCTTCATAATTCGGCAATATTCATCAGAATTTGAGGAAATCAGAGAGAACCCGTTGACATAATCATCAGCACACACTCTGAATTTTTCAAGTAAATAACACTTTAAATTAATCAGTAGATTCTTATCTAAAATTTTTGGGAAAATTCTATGGCCAAAATAAAACAAAATTCCCCTGTATTGTTTTTCTATAATAATTCCAAAAAATGGCTTGCAAAAATTTCAAAAAAAGATTCCCTTCATACTCATATTGGTGTAATCAAATATTCCGACGCAATTGGCAAAGAGTATGGCTCTAGATTAATTACAAACAAAGACAAGTATGTCTATCTTCTTGAGCCAACCATGTATGATTATGTAATGAAAATTCAGCATGGCACGCAGATTGTATATCCAAAAGATCTCGGGTACATTATCGCAAGAGCTGGAATAGGAAATGGCCAAAAGATTTTAGAAATTGGAACTGGAAGTGGCTCCCTTACATCTTTTGTAGCCAACATCGTAAAACCCCGAGGACATGTTTACACTTTTGATGTGGATGAGAATTTCATGAAGATAGCTGAAAAAAATATCAAAAAAGCTGGAGTCTCTAAATATGTCACACAGCACAATTTAGATCTTAAAACTGCAAAAACTTTGCCCTTGGTAGAAATGGATGTGGCCTTAATTGATTTGGGTGATCCTTGGATTGTAATTCCTAAAGTTCGACAGATGTTAAAGGGCAGTGGAAGTATTTTTGCAATTTGCCCTACAATGAATCAATTAGAAAAATTAACCATGGCTTTAGTTGAAAATGAATTTACCGATATAGAATCAACTGAACACATACTGCGTACAATTGAAGCAAGAGAGGGGAAAACTCGACATTCTTTCCAGGGAGTTGGGCATACTACATACCTTTGTTTTGCAAGAAAGGCATTTTTTGGAAGAGAATCAAGAAAATCCCTTGAAAAATCCACAACTGGTAAAACCAAACCAACAACTACAAAGAAGCCTGTAAAGAAATCCTCCAAAAAATCATCCTAATCATTCATGAAAATTCAAAACAAGATTTATTCATCTATTTTTTATAATATGTTGTAATGGTGGCAAAAAATCTAACACTTTCAATAGTAAAGAAATTCATTCCTGCAAGAAAATTAAAATCTCGAAAAGGTGACAATGGTGTAGTTCTTGTGATTGGTGGAAGCTACATCTATCATGGTGCGCCTATTTTATCCTCGATTGCAGCTCTTAGATGTGGAACTGATCTGGTTTATACTTCTGTTCCAAACATCAATGTGACTCCTACTAGAGCAATATCCCCAAATCTTATTGTAATTCCTTTAGTTGATCAAAAATTAACTCGTGGTGCTGTAAACAAACTTTTAGGAGTACTTCCTCAAAATTTAGATTCTGCTACAATTGGAATGGGTCTTGCAATACAAGAAAGAAATGCTCTGTTACATCTTGTTAAATCTCTATTAGATAGAGATGTACGACTATCCCTAGATGCAAGTGCATTAATTCCTGAAGTTTTATCTTTATTAGCAAACAAAAATGTTGTAGTGACACCACATGCTGGAGAATTTAAAAGATTGTTTGGAGAATCTCCACCCAATTCAAAAAATGAGCGAATCAAATTAGTTGAGAAAAAAGCAAAGGAAAATGAAATAACAGTTTTACTAAAAGGTGCAACAGATGTAATTTCCAATGGCTCTACCACATATCTCTATGAGAAAAAAATTCCTGCAATGACAGTTGGAGGTACAGGTGATGTTCTTTCAGGATTAGTTGCAGGCTTGCTCTCCAAGAATCGAAATTCCCTAGAGTCTGCGGCAGCTGCCACCTTCATCAACGGTTTGGCAGGAAAAGCAGTTCAAAAGAAATTAGGGTTACATATGACTTCAATGGATCTCTTAGATGCAATTCCTAGCGCAATGAAACCCTTTGACAAAATTGTGTGACTGACATGAATCCACTCCAATACGTAGATTCCAATATGGAAAATCTAATCTCAGATCTTCAAACTCTGATTAAACAACCTAGTGTTTCGGCAAAAAATGAAGGCATTGAAGAATGTGCAAACCTTGTTGCAAAGATGCTGAAAAAATCTGGAATACATGCTGAAATTTTAAGATTGAAAAAAGGCGTAGCGCCAATAGTCTTTGGAGAAATAAAATCAAAACAAAACCCAACAAAGACTCTGATGTTTTACAATCATTATGATGTACAACCTGCAGAACCCTTTGATTTATGGAATGATCCTCCATTTAGTGGAACAAGGAAAGGAAACAAAATCTTTGGGAGGGGAGCAACTGATGACAAGGGTGAATTAATTACCCGAATAAAAGCAGTTGAGGCTTGTCTAGAAACAACTGGCGATGTTCCCTGCAACATCAAATTCGTAATTGAGGGAGAAGAAGAAACAGGAAGTGCTCATATTGAAGCGTACCTGAAAAAATACAAAAAGAAATTTTCTAGCGATGGTGTAATTTGGGAATTTGGATATATTGATGCAAAAAATAGGCCCATCATTGGACTTGGTATGAAAGGACTCCTATTTGTTGAATTATCAGTTACTGAATCAATCCGAGATGCTCATTCTAGTCTAGCTGTTTTAATCAAAAACCCTGCGTGGAGGTTAATTGAATCTGTAAAAACATTACGTGATTCCAATGGAAAAATTCTCATAAAAGACTGGTATAACGAAGTCACACAACTTTCAAAAAAAGATTTGAAATTAATTAAAAGTGAACCATTTGATGAAAATATCTTTAAAAAAGAATTTGGAATAAAATCATTTTTGGGAAATAAGAAAGGGCTTGATGCAAAAAAAGCCTTAGTTGGTGATGCCACTTGCAATATAGCAGGATTTATCTCTGGATATATTGGGGATGGTGCAAAAACTGTTCTTCCTGGTAGTGCATTAGTCAAAATTGATTTTAGGTTAGTGCCTAAAATGGAACCAAAAAAACAAGTGATGCGATTAAAAAATCATCTGAAATCTAAAGGATTCTCCGATGTTAAAATCAAAGTTTTTCATGGGGAAGCGGCTGCTAGAACCGATTCCTCCAGCCCTTTTGTTTCTCAAGTAAAAGGTGCAGCTGACAAAGTATTTGGAAAATCTATTCTAAATATATCAAATGCTGGAACCGGCCCCATGTATCCATTTGTTGAAATTCTAAAGGCTCCATGCATATCAATTGGAAGTACATACCTATTTTCAAGAATTCACTCCCCAAATGAATTTGCAAGAATTGACTTGCTAAAGAAAACTACTAAGTGCATTTGTTTGATAATGCAAAATTTTGCAAAACCCTAGTGAAGACATCTAGGTAATTTTTTGATTGCCTGTGCTATTGAAATTCTTCCTGGACCTGCAATCATAATTACTATTGATGATGCCAGTAATATTAAATCAATTTCTACTCCTCCATCGCCAGTTAAGTTTTGAGCTCCTTTGACATAGAAGATGGCTCCTAACATAATGATTGAAATTAACACTGCAGAAAATCTACTAAGAACTCCAAAAACTAAGAAAATTCCTGGAATTAATTCTGCCAATGCAATTGGGATCTGCATTTCTGCTGGAATGCCCATGTTTGTCAAAAAATTTACAAATCCTGGATTGAATTTGGATATTCCATGTACGATAAAGATCATGCCTATGGCAGATCTTAAACCTATGAAGACCACATCATTTAGAATTTTTCCTTTAATCTCAGCAGAAGTCACGATGGTTATCTAAAATTTTCAGTATAATTGCTTTACCCATAACTTACGCATGAAATGTAGAAAGCCCTTTATTATGCGGCAAAATTATTTGGAATATGTCAATGTATATGCCAGGAGCAACTGCTGTTGGAATTACTTTTGATGGTGGTGTAGTTTTTGCCAGTGAAAAACGAATTGCATTTGGAAATTTTCTTGTAAGTAAATCCACAAAAAAAACATTTTCTATTACTAACAAGGTAGGTGCAGCCTGTGCTGGTCTTGTGGCAGATATGCAAATTTTATCTTTACAAATAGCTGCTCTTGCAAAAATCCGAAAAATGGAACTCAAAAGAGATGTTCCTCCTAACACAGTTGCAAAAATGATGTCAAATATGATGTATGAACGAAGATATTTCCCATTACTTACTCAGGTAATCGTTGGTGGTGTTGTTGATAAACCAATTATGTATACCCTTGATCCCTTAGGTTCAGTTCTCCCTGATCAATATGCAGCAGTTGGAACTGGTGCTGAAATGGCATTAGGTGTACTTGACCCTCAATTCAAACCAAATATGACAAAAGATGAGGCAATTGATCTGGCAAAAAGAGCAGTTCGTTCTGCAGCCTTGAGAGATTCTGCAAGTGGTGATGGAATAGACATACTTGTAATCACCAAAGATGGTACTGAAGAATTCACAGAAGAAATCAAATAAATCTAAATTTTTAATCAAAGCATCAATGTTGTTTTTTGTTGATGCAATGCTTGGCAATATTGCCAAAAAATTACGTTTACTAGGATTTGATTGTGAATATTTTTCTGATATTGATGATTCAGAATTATTAGAGAAATCTAAAAATGAAAATAGAACAATAATTTCTAAAGATCAGAACTTAATTAAACGTGCAGAAAAGATAAACATTCAGTCTATCTACATCTCAAAAGAAGATGAAATTAAACAATTTCTAGAGATTCGTGAAAAAACACACTTAGAATTTAATGACATTTCTGGTGATGTCGCAAGATGCCCTAAATGCAATTTTACAACATCTAAAATTAAAAAATCTGAAATCATCAATAAAATTCCGGAAAAAATTTTAAAATATCATGATAAATTCTGGAAATGTGATGGATGTAATCAAATTTATTGGGAAGGAACACACATTAAAAATTTACAAGAGTTTGTTAGTAAAATAAAATATAATATTTAATCATAAATTGTTTTTCCAGTTTCCCAAAATTTGTCTGAAATATAATGGATGTTTTTTATGACTTCCCCTTTTTCCATATTTTCCAACTCAGAGCTGGACACCATTGCCTTTCCAACTGCTAAAAATTTATGTTGAGATTCTTCTACAATACAAACAAGTTGTTCCTTTTCAAATTCTGTGAATTTTTTAATTCCTGGTCTCATTACATTGGCACCTTTACACATGAATTTTACAGCTCCCATATCGACCATAACACTGGGAAATTTTTCTAACATTTTAGTTTCTGATAAAAATGGAAGATAGTCTTCATTTATTTTTAATATCTTAATTCCTTCACCTGTGATAATTTGTGTATCATCTAAAATTTGATGTACTTTTAGATTTTTTATTTTGGGGAATTCCATATCCCATTTTTCTGAGACTGTTTTTAGTAGTGCGGCAGTTTCGCTCTTTGAAATTAAATTAGATTTCAAATTCTTGCTATCTCTTGTCTGATGTCTAACAAATCTCTTAGAATGGAACTGGCAGTTTCCATACCTCCTGCACCTCTGCCAATAATTGTTTGAGTTCCTGAGTGCTCTGATGTAAAAGCAATCGCATTTAATGTTCCATTCACACAAAGTGGATCATCATTTGATATTTCTTTAGGACCTACGATAAGCTCCTTGTTGCACGACGCAATTAATTTTACAGAGCAGTTATTCTTGTCTGCTTTTTTAATATCTTCAGTTGTCACATTTCTGATACCTGTACAATTGATGTCTGGTAATGTTACTTTCATTCCCATAACCCAGTTTGCAAGAATTACTAATTTTGCAGCAGCATCTAATCCATCTAAATCTAAAGACTCATTGGCTTCTACATATCCTTTGTTTTTTGCATCTTTGAGTGCTTCCTCAAATGACATTCCTGTGGCCATATTTGTTAAAATATAATTTGTAGTGCCGTTTAAAATTCCAGCAAATGATGTAATTCTTTCTCCGCTAAGACTATTTTTTGCATAATCTAAAATTGGGGTTCCTCCACCTACAGTTCCACTAAATTTGAACATAACTTGATTGTATGTTGCAAGTTCCATGAGGGATGGAAAAGCTAGTGCCAGCGGACCCTTGTTAACTGAAATTACATGCATTCCTTTTTTCATTGCAGTAGTAATGTGAGTCATCCCAGGCTCTGCATCTTTGTAATTACTAGCAGTGGTCTCAATTAGTACATCTGCTTCAATATTTTTCAGCATTTCAACACCTGACATTGAATTTTTTTTATCAGAGTAATTTTTTACAGTTCCAAATTTTTTCTTTACTTCTACTAGTTTGTTGAAGTCTAATCCTGATGAATTCACCGTACTTCCTTTACTGTCAAACACTCCTACAACTCTTGGTTTTAATCCATATTTTGCATAGATGTCTTCAGATCTTGATTCAAATAATTTTACTAAACTTTGGCCTACAACACCAAATCCACACAGAATAATTCTCAAATCATTTCATTCCTTTTTACTGTATATTTGTAGTTCTCTTTATTCATCTGAATTTTATTATTCATTAAGTGTAATACACCATGTTTTATTCTAATTTGTTTTGGTAATGTTTGTATCATAGAGTGGGTTGTCTGATTGCTTTCATAAATATTCTTAGTCTGATTATCTTTGCTTTAATCAATTTTAAGGCTAAAACACCGTATCGTAATTAATCTAATATTTACAATGTTAACCAAACTTGAATTCTATGTTCCAGTTTTAATATCTGCATCACAATGAATGCAAAAATATGATCCATTTGAAGTCTAATAGTATTGCACTTAATCATTCTTGTTTCTTAATAATTTATTTTGTTAATAATACATTGTTTGTTCAAAAAAAAAACACTTAGTTGGAAAGATTATGCATCCTGGTCTTTTTCATGATGTAACGAAACAGAATTTATACAATATCTTTGATTTGTTGGCTTTGGACCATCATCAAAGACATGGCCTAAATGAGCACCACATTTCTTACAATTGACCTCTGTTCTAATCATTCCATAGTCTGTATCAGAAACATATTCTATCTTATCCTCTGATATTGGTTCCCAAAAACTCGGCCACCCTGAACCTGAATCAAATTTTGCGTTTGATGAAAAAAGATCTTCCCCACAACAAACACACTTGAAATCTCCTTCAAGTTTGGTATTATTGTATTTCCCGGAAAATGGAGGTTCTGTTCCATGATTAACACATATTTCATATTGTTCAGGAGTTAGCTTTTCCTTCCACTCTTCAGGATTTCCATAAATTTCATCTCTCATATTCTTTGTTGCTATTTTCTATATTAGAAGATTGTTCTATTTTTTCATCTGTTTACGTTTTTCTTCAGTTCTTTTTTCTGATTCAAATCTCTCCAAATCATATTCTTTCAAATCAACAAATTTCATTATTTTACTCAAGTTTGGATGTACTTTGCTAATTTCATGAAACATTTGTTGTGCAACCCCTCTATAATCAATATGCCCCTGAGGAACTGTTCTTAGTTCAATTAGATGACAAGCCTCTCTTAGATTGAAATTCATAAAATATGGATAATTGAATGCAAAGTTTACTATGTATTGTCCTTGCTCAGGATATTTTGCTCTGATTTTATCAAATGTTTCTTTGGTTTTATTCATACAATCTTTAAAGTCTTTTTCAATTCCAAGAATTTTTATCTCATTTGGAATATTGTATCCATGATCTGTTGTAAGCAATTGTCTTTCTAAAGTTAATGCTCTGTGTCTATGAAAATCTCTGAACATTCCAAAGTTATTACATAAATCGAACGTATAGTAAACTGTTTCAAATGCTCTTGAAGGTCTATGACGTCTATTTTTTCGGAGTTTGGCAAATTCATTGATCATTTTGATTTTGTTCTGAATAGGAATTTTCTTAACTTGAAGTAAGATATTTTGATATGATGTACTTGGTGATTGCTCATAAATTATACTGGTTATGATTTTATCTATTGCATTTTTTTCTGATTCATGATCTACAAGTTTAGTAATTGTTCCAATGATTAGGTTTGATTTAATTTCTTTTGTTGCTATTGCTTTTGATTTATTTTTTATGTCTTTAAGATATTTTTGAAAAGATTTTCCATATTTGTCATCTGCCCTTCTAACAAATGATTTGATAGTTGTATCTAATTCTTTTTTGATTTTTGAGGCTAAATCTTGTTCTTCTTTAAGTTCAGATGAGCCTAAAATTGTAAGAAGATATTCAAACGCACGTCCATTTCCTGTGATGCCCACATTCGTTAAAGTTGATGCTGGAAGAAGCCCTCTGAGAATATCTAATGCTTTAGCTTTGGTTGATCCTTTGTAAATCATATTTGCAGATTTTACATCATCTTCATTTTTTAATTTAGAAAATAATTTTTCATTTCCATCTGTAGAATCTTTAAAACTATATTTTTCTATTGGATATTTTTCTCTAACATAATTAACCATTGGTTCTATATTTTTAGAATAAACATCAAACGAAAAATTACATGTTTCTTCATACATGTCTGTAAATTTTGATTTTGTAATTTCTGGGTCTCTGTAAAATCTGTATCTCCCTTTTTCTTTCTTGTTCCATGCAACATATCTAGAAGACTTTTCTAAATATGACAACCCTATTCTTCTGTCTTCAATTTTTTTTACTGCAATATTTGATAATCCTTCAATTGCAATTTGTGCTTCTCCTAATTCTGCAACAGAATCATCCCCATATTCTAAAAGTACTCTGTTGTAAAATTCTTCTCCTCTGTTTTTATTTTTTAAAAATTCGTCAAGAAATATTCTTCTCATACTTTTGTCAGTTCTACTATATCTTGACATTAATGCCCCACGATCTACTTGTCTTGGAGTAATTATTGCAAAGACATTTCCTTCAGTATTTGAAAAGTGATCTGATAAAATTTTTTTTTCACTAGCTGAGAATTCTGACAATGTCGATCTCTAGAAATTCAATTATTAATAGTCTATTTCTTTTTTCCAATTTGAATTAGATCGGGGCCTTTGTCTCTGTTTTTATCTTGACCTTTTGCTTGCCATCTCAACAAAACTTCTTTGAAAGATGCTGCATCAGCTTCATTTTCTGTGTACATCAATGTTGTAACCCAGTACCCATCCTTTGCTGTTTTCCCCCCAATTGAATTCATCCAGAAATCATTTGGAAGACTTTCCAAGGCTTTGTTGTTTGGGTCTTTTGTGGTTTCAATCCATCTATTTGCAACAAAATTCAAAATTTGTTCAAGTTCTTCTCTTTGAATCATGAGAATGTTCTTTCATATCTAAATTTTAAAATTACTGAGACCCTCAGGAAGAAAGTTAGTGAATTTAATCTTACCAAAACCAAAAACATTACTTACACTTTGTCGGTTATACAAATCTCTAAACTATCATACATGACCCACGACGATATCGAAATAATCGGTAAAAACGTCAAAGACATGTACGGAACATTCATGGGTAAAGTCGTAGGAACAATAACTGACATTGACGGAAGTATTCAATCCGTTGGTATTGACTGCGGTTCTCAAGGATTACAGCAAATCCAATATGAGCAACTTGTAGTACAAGGCAATGTTGTTATTTTCATTCCAAAATGGAGACTAGATTCTCAAAGACTCTTTCGTGAAAAACAACTAACTATACGTCGTCTAAAGGCACTGATAGATATTGTTTCTGAAAATGATGACATGAAGGTGGATGCAGAAATCATTCATCAAAAATACAAGTCAAAACTTGCATCATTAGATGAAACAGAAAGAGAAATCAAAGCCAAACTTGAGGCAAGATTGACAGAGTTAGATGAACAAATGAAGTCTGCAAAAATGTTATCCTTTGATGCAAAAGTACAGTTCAAGAGTAATGAAATCTCTGATGCAACATTTGAGACAGTGAAAACATGTACAACAGAAATAATTGAACATGTAACTCACGAAACAGCTGAAATCGAAAATGTAAAAAGTAGAATTGCTGACCTTGAATTGGAAGTGCAAGAGGTAACTCTCCCTCCAACACCGGACATCCAAGAATCCGCCGTTTCATATCTAGAGACTCCTGAACCTCAGGAAATAGTTCAGACAACTCTTCCAGAAGTACCAACCGAATCAACAATCATACCTTCAGAACCAATTGAAGCAGGTGTTCATCCAATACCAGAACCTCCTACTGAATCTGAAGTTACATATGCATTTCCAGAACCACCCCAACAGGTGACAACAGAAACTTCAAAAGATCACAATGATGACGATTGGCTTGCTAGAATGGAAGCACAATAATTTTTTTAATTTATTTTTTTAACACTTAGAAAGACCAAGTTCATACACTTTTTGATGGATAAAACATATGATATTGGTCTAGGGAACATTGATGTTAATTTAAGAAAAAAGGCCGATTCTGATTTTGTATCTTTCTGGGATGATGAGGCAAAAAATCTTTCATGGTTCTCTCATTGGGAAAAGACACTGGATTGGCACCCTCCTTTTGCAAAATGGTTTGTTGGAGGCACAATTAATGCTTCATATAATGCCCTAGATGTGCATCAAAAAACCAAATCTGGCAAATCTGCTATATTGTGGGAGGGTGAGGATGGTGAATCTCGAGTTATCACTTATGGTGAAATGCTTTCACAAGTCAAAAAATTCTCAAATGTATTAAAATCCCTTGGTGTCAAAAAAGGCGATCGTGTGACTATTTATCTTCCTATGGTTCCTGAATTGCCAATTGCGATGCTGGCATGTGCAAGGATTGGTGCAACTCACACAGTAATTTTTTCAGGATTTAGTGCAGCCTCTATCAAAGATAGAATAATTGACTCTCACTCAAAAGTTGTTGTTACTGCAAATGGTGGATATCGACGAGGAAAAATTGTAAAACTCAAAGAAGTAATTGATGAGGCAATCAAAGATGTTAATTTTGTGAAACATGTAGTGGTGCTAGAAAGAACAAAAAATGAAATTTCTATTTCATCCAAAGATAAACTATGGAGTGATTTGATGAATAATGTTTCAGATTCATGTGATGCCGAAAAATTAGATAGTGCTCATCCTCTTTACATCTTGTATACTTCTGGAACTACTGGTAAACCAAAAGGAGTTTTACATGGAACCGGTGGTTATTTGACACATTTGTATTCCACTTTCAAATGGGCATTTGACATTAAAGATTCTGATATCTTTTTTTGTACTGCGGATATCGGTTGGGTGACAGGTCATAGCTATGTTGTCTATGCACCACTCTTGCATGGTGCAACTCAAGTAATGTATGAAGGTGCACCTGATTTTCCTGATGCATCTAGAATGTGGAGTATCTTACAAAAATATCATGTTACAATTTTTTACACAACCCCCACTGCATTGAGGATGTTTATGAAATTTGGAGATAATATTCCAAATTCATTTGATCTTTCTTCGTTAAGATTACTTGGAACGGTAGGCGAACCAATCAATCCAGAAGTATGGAAATGGTATTTCAAAACTATTGGAAAGGAAAAATGCCCCATTATCGATACTTGGTGGCAGACTGAAACTGGTGGAATGCTGATCTCTCCATTACCTGGATTAGAGACAATACCCTTGAAGCCTGGTTCTGGAACACGCCCAATCCCTGGGGTACACATTTCTGTAGTTGATGAAAATGGAGACGATGTATCTCCTAACACCAAAGGATATCTTGTAGTAAAAAATCCATGGCCTGGAATGCTCTTGACATTATGGAATGATGATGAAAAATATAAAACTGTCTACTGGTCAAAATATGAACATTGTTACTATCCTGGAGATTATGCTCTAAAAGATGATGATGGTTATTTTTGGTTACTTGGACGTACAGATGATATTTTGAAAGTTGCAGGACATAGAATAGGCACTGCAGAACTTGAAAGCTGCATTGTTTCTCATTCCGATGTAGCAGAATCAGCAGTGTGTGGAATTCCTGACGATGTCAAAGGCGAGGTAATTATTGCATTTGTTGTTTTGAAACAAGGACTTTCTGATTCTAAAATATTAGAAAAAGAAATTTCTGATAAAATAAGAAATGATATTGCTGCCATTGCCACACCAAAACAAATCTATTTTGTTTCAAAACTTCCGAAAACGCGTAGTGGAAAAATTATGCGAAGACTACTAAAAGGAATTGCAAATAATGAAAAAATTGGTGATGTAAGTACTCTAGAAGATGGGGCTGCTGTTACTGAAGTACAAAGTGCAGTTGACTATATTCAAAAATCTATTAAAGAAACTTCTGGATAATCTATTTTAATTCTGATATATTAATTTGTAATAACATATCAAACATTTTTTTAAGCCCATCGTATTCTGATTTTGAATTTTCATCTAATTGATCATATTCTTTTTCTTTAATTTCGTTTAGTCTATTTTTTGCTTCTCTGAAAAATTCTTCATATTCTTTTATCTTTTCATCACTCATTTGAGTTAGATCGAAGATTACTGTATTACTGCCAAGCAAATTATTGTTTTCATCATAAATGCTTGTTGCCTGTAGCAATCCTGGAAAGGTACTTCCATCTTGTCTTTTGAATGTGATTTTTCTATCCATGACTTTTCCAGTCTCAAACCATAATTTCAGGGACTCATTCATTGCTTCCCAAGAGTCTTTGGATATGTACTCAAAAATTGACTTGCCTAGAATCTCTGATTTGGTATATCCCAAGTTTACTGCATATGTTGAATTGCAATCCAAAATGATTCCAATTGAATTAATTCTCCTCCACATAACTGGGGCATCTTTGAGTGTTTTTCTTGCTTCAGTCTGAGACATTTTTTTTGATTAATCAAGACTAGTAATTAAACTAAAAATCCGCGAACTAATTTGTTCAATTTAGACACTAGGAAATCATAATCTGATTTTAGATTTTGACATTATGTGAAAATATCTTGGAGGAACAATTAATGTGAAAAATAATCCTACAACCTTTTCTGTTACTTTGCCAAAGAATTTTTCATCTTAATCTAAAACCACTAGTTGGGGTTGAAAATTTACATAAATTTTTTCAGAGTTTGACTTTTTACTTTAATGAAATACTACATTCAAAAGAGGTCTTTTAATTAAACCTTTCATGATTTTATTTTCAAACTGTACTGAACAAAATCACTCATTTTCTTTGATGGCTAACTTGCCCAAAAGGATTCATCCTTAAGTGAGATGGCTGTGAGTAAAATCATGACAAAAAGAATAGAAGAAGAATTGGCAGAAATGAATCGATTAAAAAGATTAGAGTTGGAATTTCTATTTTTTCAAGCTAGATTGGATAATACTATGCTACAAAAATATCATGATGCTTTAACAAATAAACGCATTATCTCTGAAGATATAGATCCTGAACTACAATACGTTTGAATTTGAACAAAATTCAATCTTCATTTTCTCAACTATTTTCTAAATAATGTGGAGATATTACTTATGAATCATCTTTCATATGTCTATAATTATAATGACATCTCTTATTGCAAAACCAATCTAGTCCACCTAAATATTCTACATGATCAGACTTGTCACAAAATTTACATTTTATGAGTGCCTTATGCTATTTTTTTTGGTCATGATGTCTCTCCCAGAAAAAATCACACATACTACACTGATATTTCATTTCATTTTTTCACATCAGATGGTTTCTTTTTTCCATATTCTTTGAATGTGTTTACATCCATTGATGTCTTTTCTTGTTTTCCTTTTAGTCTTGCAAAAATATTTTCTAACATGATTAACTAGATCAACACTGACTTATAAAGTCAGAAAATTCCAACCATCAGACAACAATACATATCTTAGTTAATTCAGTCCTTTCTTGCAGATATGCAACCTCACACCACTACTGCATTAACATTACACCAATATTCCCTGCAATGTTTCATGTTTATGGGTTAATTATAAAATCATAGTAAACCCATGTAAAAGATTGGAAGAGTGTTAATTCTATTTGTCTGATTTAGTAGAGTCTTCTTTCTTTGGCTCTTCTTTTTTGTCGTCGTTAGCGACAATAATTGTTGGGTTTGTTTCTTTTGTCATACTATATACTAACTTATAATCAATATATACACGTGTATTCAAATTTATAGTTAAATAAAAAATATATAGATATTTAGGCATGAAATTAAAAAATTACGCCGGTATATATCAATGAAAAGCCCATTAAAAGCATGTTCGAAAAAATAATTAAAAAACTGAAATTTGGTTCTTGTAAAACCAAAGTAATAGATGATGTAAATACAAACATAGAATCTGAAAAAGAGACGAAGCAAGCTGAAGCATAGCTGCAAGGTTTACTATTTTATTTAGGAAGTAAAATGAATTTTAGTTTTGTTAAGACACATTTGAAAAAACTAATTCATACATTCTTGCACCACAACATACAAAAAAAGCATCATTGGTGGAGTGAAGAATAATTATTCTAAATTTTATTTTAAAAATACTTTTTTGAAACTTTATCTAGACGTTGGCTATAATTTTAAAATCCTCAGAATTATTCTTATTCTATAGAATAAGAATTATAATTAGGGTTAACTAATTTTACATTACTTTAATACAAACAACGTGTTACAAGTATTATGAGAAATGACTCTTGTAGAAAATGTGGAGGTGTAATGAATACATATCAAAACTGTGATCATTGCAAAAATCCAATTGAGTTTATTTGCCACAATTGTAATCTTAACACAGACCAAGAAATTCACTCTGATTGTATTGCTGGAATAATGCCTGCCACGGTATAGTGAAAATTATTGACCATATTACAGACAATTGAAAAAGAAAAACTATTTTGTAATTATTGCCATGTCTCAAGATTTGTAACTGATGATGTTATTGGAGAAATTGCTTGCTCAAGTTGTGGGTGTGTTATTTCAGAAAACACTGAAAATAGAGGGCTAGAACGTAGACTCATTTCAAGTACATCTGATACTGCTAGAACTGGTCCTGGATTGACGCTTAAAATGCATGACAAGGGTCTCAATACGATAATAGGAGTACAAAATAGAGATTCTGGCGGAAAACCACTTTCTGCAAAAACTACTCAGATATTTGGCAGATTGCGAAAATGGGATAATAGATCCCAAACAAAAAACTCTGCAGATAGGAATCTGAGAGTTGCACTTCAAGAATTTGATAAAATACAATCAAAATTAGGTCTCTCAGACACTGTGGTTGAGCGAGCCTCTCTTTTTTATAGAAAAGCAATAGAACGGAATCTCATTCGTGGAAGAACTGTCAAATCAATTGCAGCAGCATGTCTGTATGCTTCATGTCGAGATTTAGAACATAATAGAACTTTAACAGAAATCGCAAATCAATTTGGGATCAAAAAAAAAGAGATTGCAAGGGCATATCGTATATTGTTTAGAGAGTTAGGATTTGCAGTTACTATTGTAAATCCAATAAAGTCAATCACCAAGATTGGAAGCAAGATTGGGTTATCTGAAAAAACAATTCGTAAAGCAATACAAATCTTAAATGCAGCCCAGGATGCAGGAATTGTATCTGGTAAAAATCCTGAAATTATGGCAGCTAGTGTAATTTATGCAGCATGTGTAATAACAGGCGAATCAAAATCTCAAACAGAAGTGGCAGCAGTTGCAAATACTAGTACAGTTTCAATTAGAAATAGAATTCAAGAATTTAAGACAAAATTAGGTCTGTTTTCAACAATTAATTAACTGAGATATTAATTCAAACCAATAAACAGCATGATTGATGAAACATTATATAATTATGTTGGGGAAAAATAAATTGATTAGTTTCAATAATGTAACTTTAAAGGATTATGGAAAAATCAAAAGAGGCTTGAAAAAATCATTCAAAACAATTCCTTGTCTAAGTGGTAATAGATCTGTGGTTGAAACTTTTGATGTGGTTTCGGCGGATTCTAAACTTCCAATCACCTATTACAAAACAAAAACACTTCAAATCCAAGAAGATTCGTCTAATAATTCAAAAAAAGTCATTGAAGTAATACAAACCATCCTAAACATTTGATGATTACATTGATCCCTTAACTTTGGAAGAATTCAAGTAAATTTGAATCTAAATTGAGGTCCTTGAACTAGTTTGACAAGTCACCTCGAGAGTTTTGTATATTCATTTAATTGGTTTTTGATTAAAATAAAATCACTCATCAAATGTTAAACATGGCACATTTAACGCTAGCATAAATGTGATTTACTGTACTGTCATGATAGATTTTTTCAGGACTAACTTTTGAGGATTTACCCATAACAATAAGATCAATTTTATGGGATTTTACATAAGATACAATACATGTTGAGGCTACACTGCAGTTAGAAATTTTTGAATCACATCGAATGTCTGATTCCTTTGCTATCTGTTCTAATTCAAATAACTTTTCTTCCATTATTTTATTTCTTTTCGTCATGTCTATTTTATCGGATTTTGTATCAAAAAACCCAAAGGTAGAGTTTTTTTCCATACAAGCTAGTATAGTGATCTTGGAAGAAAATTTTTTTGCTAGTTGAATCGCACCGTTAAATGCCTTATCTCCTGTTTTTGTTCCATCATAGGGTACAAGAATATGCTGAAAAGACAAGGCCATACATAAAAGACATACATATCATATATTAAAATCCAAAGTATCGAACCTCATTTTGAGGATGAACATTATACAGCTTAGATTGAATCATCAAATTATTATTGTGATATTAACACAAGAATCATTCATAGGATTTCATATTTTCTTCCTAACATGAATGCGTGATAAACTGCCTCTTCTCTTGCTTTTTGCGTCTTTTTCCTTGTAAATTCATACCCAAATTCTGCTGCAAAGTCTTTCTGATTGATTTTTTGTCCTACCTTTAACATGGATAGACATGTTGCATATTGCGGACTAACTTTTACATCATAGTCTTTTTGTGAGTTGAATTTTTTTAGAACCTTGTAGAATTGTTTTACCATGAAAATTAGTCATATCTTGAAGTATAAAAGATGAATTTATTAGCTAAAACCACTGGTCTAAATTCTGACTCTTTTTCTCTAATGCCTTTTTCAATCTGTTTAATGTAGATTGAACTCTGTCTTCTGAGAAACTTCTTTCTTTTACCAAATAGTTTGTCATTCCTTCATAATCTACTTCGTTAAAAACAATCTCATCGACATCTGCAACTTCTGGATTCTGAAAAATTTTCCGAATCTGTTGAAAATCAATTTCTTGAAGTTGTTCTTGAATTTGTGGAATGTCTTCCAATCTTGAATATTGTTTTATCATTTTTAATGCAGTTTTTGGACCAATTCTGTCAAAACCATTTGGATTAAAATCAGTTCCAATTAAAATACCGACATCAATTAATTGCTCCCTGGTCAATCCTAATGCTTTTAATGTTTTTTGTGTTTCAATTATTTCTGGTACTATGTCGATGTAGGTATTTCTGTTAGGTATTTTTCTTCTTCCACTGTTTGTGAAATTTCTTATTAATCTTTTGGCTCCACATAAAATGGAATCAAAATCTTGACTTGCAGAAGCATAAGCTTGTCCTGTATTTGTGAGATGTGCAGCTGTTGCTTCTCCTTCTGATGGTGCATCAATATATGGAATTCCAAAATATGTTAGAATTTGTTTTGATTCTTTTACCATTCCATCTTTCATACTTGTTGTCTGCTGAGCATATTTTCTTGCATCTTCCATATTTCCTGCAGCTACTGCTTTTTCATATTTTACAGTTGCATCCTTTTTGATCTGTTTTCTACGCTCAATTTCAGCTGTCTTTAGCGATGGCGGTTTTCCATCAAACACGTAAACCGGTTTTATTCCCAATGAGAGAAAGTTGACATTTCTGTAAAGTAGTCCACTTAGATGACTTGTGATTCTTCCCTCAGAATCTGATAGTTGCAGGCCATCTGGGCCTCTAATACTTGCTAGAAATTGATAGATTGCATTGTATGCATCAATTGCAATTACCTTTGTCGAAAATGCCTCCAGAGCTGTCTTTTCTCTTACTACCAAATCTTTTAGGTTTAGACCCATAGAGATTTCTTGTAATTTTGTTCTATTTTGTGTTTATGCTTCAGTTATTATAGTTATTTTGGAAATTTTATTTCTATTATTACAAAATTATTTTAAAATCGATTTTAATATGTCTATGATTTGTAACAAATACTATGGTAAAACCATCATTATCTTCCCATCTAGAGGATAAAATTTTTGAAATAAAATTTGATTCTGGTGACAACATATCTAAAATTATTTCATATTTTCCTTTATCTGCATCTGAAATACAAGAAATTCTTTCATTTTTACATATTAAATCATTTAACGGGTTTAGCTCAATTTTTGCAGATAAAATAACTACCAATGAATGGGAAAATACCAAAGAACAAATCAAAAAGAAATTCAAGGATGAATTATTTGATATTGACGATATGTCTTAGTTTTGTACTGATTTGCTTTATTATGGAGAAAATTTCACAATAGATGCCGGGATAGCCAAGTGGTACGGCGACCGTCTCGAAAACGGTTACGCGCAAGCGTGCAGGGGTTCGAATCCCTTTCCCGGCGTAACATCAATGGTTAAACGCCCTAACCTCCTAGGAGATGCCCTGTGAGTCAAAAGAGTAGAAATGAGGCACCAGTTGATGATTACTATTGTTGGTGACTCTTGCAACTCTACACATTCAAGATTCTTTTACATGTTCCTGTTCATCGTATCCTGACTTTCTAACGACTAGGATGGAATCTGATGGAGCATTTCAAGGAACAGTCAAAGACATTCTAACTGATGATGGTCCACGAAAAATTACTTTTGATATTTATCAGGTACAAAAAGGAAATTATCCGTATGGCAATTACACTCTTGTGGATTCAAGCATACTCCATCATGGCAAAGACATGATCCAAATGAACACTTGTAGTGTCGACTACAAAATAGGGGGAAACGTATCAGGTCTTTACGTACGGTGGAGGCCGAATAATGGGTGAGACCGATATATGTAGCACAAAACAAATTTCAGGCCTTGATGAAGGGTCACATGAGGATGGTGAGATAGAGTATTACAGACAAGATTACAATTTCTTTATTCAATACAGCCTTTTCTCATCAATCATACCTGTATCCATCACAGCAATAATTGTGGAAATTATTATTTGGAGAAAGAGAAAATGAAAACTAAATCCAATATTCTTTTAGTTATAGGGCTTATATTTTTTGGCTCTTATGCAACAATAATATCATATGCACAAGGACCAGATGATATTCTAAACATTGCCATGATCTTGTATTTTCCAAGCATAGTAAAGCAACTCATAGCTAATGAGGGCAATGGAATAATCTGTGTTGATGCTTGTGGTCAATGTTCTGTGTGGGGTTACAACTATGTTCTAGTTGAAGATCAATGCAAAATTCCTGACAACGTAAGAGATTGTTATTATATTGATCCTCCCATGGAGTGGGAGTTTGTGGATGGCAAATGTATTCCAACTGAAAAGTATCGTGAAAAATAAGGTTAGATAGATAAGATGGTTCAACCGCAATATCAAAGCTACTGGCAATCAATATTTGAATTGAATTCCATTTTCATGTTTATTCCAATGATGTTGGGAATTGTTGACATATCTTTGTTAATTGCACATCTAATTCTCAAGAAAAAGAAAAAACCTAGCAGACCCTATATTATGCTGATCATCACTGGATTTCTTTTGTACTTTGGAATTCCTAATGCATTTCAAGGATTGCTTCTAATCTTCATAATTATCTTCTCTCCACATTTGCAAACTCTGGAAATGATAATTGGAATGATGTCTTTTCCAATAATTGGATTTATGTTTACAATTACAGGAGTATCATTGATAACAAAGCCCAGTTCTGTTAGGCAATTATACAGGAAATATCTTGACTAGAAAATGAAAACTAGACTTTTGATTCCAGTATTTGTAATATCTTTTTTGTTTTCAACTAGCATAACATTTGGTGAATCCTCTGATGAAAATCAATATTTTTTTAAAGTAGGTGATTTGTTTTATTGGCAGAATTTACAGACGGGTGAAACAATATCTGCTTCAGGAACGTTTACTTCTATCTTTGTGAGTAGTCTCGGCCCAATTCTTATTGTATTGTTTATTGTATTTTATGCAATCAAAAAAAGAATTCCAAAGAAAAATGCAAGTGAGGCAAGATAATGGATTATCCAACAATAATTTTTGCGACAGTATGGGGATTAGAGTGAATGAACAGAGAAACATATGGTAAAAGATGTAATTGCAATCACTATGAAAGTGAACATACTTTACAAAAACATGATTTTTCTGAACCAAGAGTAATACCGGAAATGGGAATACTTTTTACTCATCCACCAGGGATGATCAAAGAACCTGTACGTTCTGGTTGTAAAATATGTGATTGCAAAAATTTGATTCAAAAAAGAGGGATGGAGATTCTAAGGCATGACAACTGAAAACTGTGATCATTTTTCAACAAACTCAACACTACAAATTCTGTGGATATCTGCAATGTGAATATTGTTGGAAGGCACATAAAGAACAACACATAGCAAATGGAGATAAAGAGATGGATTTTGACAGTTAAAGTTCTCTTTTCATTAAATTAATTCCACGTATCTATGTGGTCTCTTCTTTTGATTAAATTCAACAGCCAAATTTCTTAAGAAATGAATGTGAACAAGAGCAGATGTAGTGAGTAAAAATAGGTTGGTAGTTGGTTTCTTGTGCCTATAACTAATACAAATTTGTAATAAAGGCTAAATGCTACGAACCATGATTTGAGCTAATGAATGGAAAAATCAAGTTTATGATTCCAGCATTTGCAGCAGTTTTTGCTCTGATGTTTGTGTTTGCAACTCCAAATGTGATGGCAGAAGGTGGAGATTATTCAAAATGGGGTGGTGCAGATCATCATAAGCACATGAAAATTCAGCTTGGTGAATTATCAGGTTCTGAATCAGTAACTAGAGAAACAATTCATGATAAAAAAGATGAAGTGATTTCTTTGTCTATTGCAACTAGCAACTATCCTGACGCAAAGAAAGCTAGTCTAGGAATTGCAGTAAATGATGTAGGTGAAAAGTTCCTTATTTGGAAAGTTGTTACCATGACAAAAACTGATGATGGAGCAAAGTCTGCAACTATCCATGTCGTAGATGCTCTAAAAGGATATGAAATTACAAGCATTGAGAAATCGTTTGATCGCTCTTCAATGGATGGTAAATGGTCTAATCATGGCATGAAGGACAAATTTGCAGAATTATCTTCAGAAGAACGTGAAGCAAAATTTACACAGTTTAAGGAAATGAAACAAGCATTTTCTTCAATTTCTGATGAAGACAGAGAATTAATCAAGACTCACTTTAAGGAAATGAAACAAGAATATGTAAATCTATCGGATGAAGAAAAAGACGCAAAACATACTGAATTCAAATCTCAAATGGAAGAATTTTCAGTACTATCATTAGATGAGAAAATTGCACATTTGCAAGAATTTGCAAACTCACTAAAATAAAACCTGGATTAACATCCATTTTTTCCATATTTTATATTCAAAACATATTTTTCAAAATCAGAATTTGCTGTGTTTGAAGTTCTGTTTTTACACTTTGCGTTATTATTCCAGCATTACAGTTGAGTCATCATGTGAACTGTTCATTTCATTGTCTTGACCATTTTACAATCAGATAAACTGAAGTATAGTCAAGCCAATTGATGCAATTATGTTAAGAATCATATATGTTCCGGTGTCGTATTTTCTATAGTAAACAAAATTATTGTTTCGTATTGAGTTCAAAATGTTTAAAGTTAATTGATTAAACAAGCAATCATGACTAATGAGACTGAATCAAAAATTCGAGAATCTGGAATTTCAACTGCTAAAATAATATCTCATTTTAGAGAAAAATGTAAAGTATGTGGCCATCATAGAATTATGCATAATGAACTGGGAGTATGTGAAGGTGTTATGAATAAACCCTGTACTTCTGGCTGTGATGGTTTTAATCCCGAATAATTAATTCTATACAACAAATTATGATTTCTAATTCTTTAATAACGTATTTTTTGTAAACTGTATGTGGATTCAGAAAAAAAAGAAGAGAAGATTTATCCCCAAGGCTATGAGCCTGTAATAACTCCTGATATATCTAACGATAACACTAGAAATCAACTTCTAGATTTTATCCTGCAATCTGGACCTTCTGAAGTCGTAGACACTGATTTGTTTGCCGTAATGGCAAAAAGGCGTTCAACAAGAAAATTCTCTGATAAACCAGTAGAAACCACTAAAATAGATAAAATTATTGCAGCAGCAGATACTGCACCTACTGCAGGAAACTATCAGGGATTTGAAATATTCTATGTAAAAAGTCCTGAAAAGAAAAAACTTCTAGTTGGAGCATGTAATAATCAACCATATGTTGACGCTCCTGTGGTGTTGGTTTTTTGTAAAAATCCATCTAGAGTAAAATTTGATTTTCCAGAATACATACTTGCAAAATTTGCAATACAGGATGCAACACTTGCAGCAGGATATTCCCAGCTTGCATCCCAAGCATTAGGATTAAGCTCAATTTGGATTGGAATGTTTGATGAGCAAAAAGTGATGGAAGTAATTGGAACTGATCTTATTCCTTCATCTGTACTATGTATTGGATATCCAGAACAAACAAAATTCCCAAAACCAAGAAGAAATCTCAAAGATTTGGTTCATGTAGTATGGTAGACTAGCCTAAACTTGTTCATCTTTAAATAATCCTAGAGAGATGTTTGATTCATGACTGATGCATATGTGATGCTAAATTGTGAATTGGGTTCAGAGGCAGAAATCATTGAACAATTAAAGCAACTTGAACAAGTGGTAGATGTCTTTGAAACAATAGGGACTCACGATATGTTGGTAAAATTACAAGCTGAGAATTTTGAAAAAATACGCGAGATTGTTTCCTGGAATATCCAAAAGATGAAAAATGTACGTTCTACTGCAACTTTGATAAAAAAAGATAATTAGCAGTAATTAACATTTTGAAAATTTAATTAGGATTGGTCATAATGATTTTTTATGGTCGATGAGAAAAACGAGATTGAAAAACTCATTGATAATATGATATCCAGTGGGGATGAACTAGTTGATAATCTAAAGGCAGTCCTTCCTGATTCGTTGGCTGAATCAATGGTATTGTTTCACGAATCAAACGTTTCAAATCTAAAAAAAATCCGTGCATTTCTTAACAAATAGATTAAAAGGAATGATTCCTATGATTTCTACTATATCTTTTTTAATCATAAAATGAGATTCCCACTATGACTAGATCCCGAAACATCACAATTACTGTAAAAAAGAAAACAGGTAAAGCATTTGATGCCATTTTGCAAGCTCCGCCAAAGATGATGCCTGATGCAAAAATTAACGCTGATGGATGGTGGTCATTTACCGGACCTCATGGAAAATCTAGACTAAAATTTAATGAAAACAAATCGCTTGGAATTTTAGATCATCAGTTTGTTGATGAGGAATCTTCTTGGGATGTCCCTATGAGGGTAGTATCTAATGGTGATTTTTCTGATGTGGTAATCACTCTTAACAAACCCGATGAATTAACTGACAAACAATTTGATCAAAGAATGTCCGAAATTGGCGATATGGTAGTTTCTATGAAAAATATCATCGAATCATCATGATTCTTGGAGTTAAGAAAATTTTTAAAATTCATTCATAATTAGTCAAGTAGAAATCATTTCTTGCGGTTAAATGCAAATTTGGTAATATAATAGTGAGAAAAGATGCCTTACGAAGAAGTTTATTTTCAAAGAATGGAATAGGATAATCCTGAAGATTATCCCAAACTAAAAACTAAAAAATCTGAATAATTTAATTTCATTAATCTTTATCAGAATCATCTGTTTGTGTTCCACTAGGACCTACCATATCTTCTGGTTTTACTTTGTTGTCCCAATCCCCTTTGACTCCTTTAACTAATGAAATAATTCCTGCCCCAATTAGAGCAACAACTACTGCAAAGAATATAGTTTGATCAAATATTTTAAGTGAGCAATTGATCTCAACTGGTGGTTTATCCTCAAAATACTCATAACAAGTTCCAAATTCATTTGATTCAAAAGTAGCAGCCTGAAAATTATGTCCAAATACTCCTAAGACAAGAAATCCTGCAAAAACAAGCACTATACCAATAATAATAAATCGCATATCGCTCATACTTTTTTTCCTGATTTATCATATTTACATTTTGACCTGAAAATTATCTAGTACTATTTTTCAAGTATTACTTTTAGATTTTCAAGTGATGCTTCGTAAAATGAACCCATAAACGCCAGAAATTCTAGGAATTGTTTTTCAGACATTTTTTTGCTGTTAAGATATGATTGCCATGTTAATTCAACGAGTTTGTTGGATCTTTCTCTGATAGAAATTGTTGCAACATATGCTCTCAGTGGCAATCCCTCAGTTGCAATGTATGTGAAATATTCTTTATCTTTCCATGCAACAACATGTTCTTCTATTCTATTTCTGTCTGCAAAAGTGATTAATCTGATTGCTCCCACCCCCCTTTTCTTTTTAGAAAGATAAACTGTCTTTTTTACATCAACTAACCATGTTGACAATCCTACCATATTGCTAATTTTTCTCCAAACCTTGTCCTTTGAAGCATTAACTTTGATTGTTTTTTTAACTGTACCAGTATGAAATGATTTCTTTGGATCTTTTACCATGTAATCTGATCTACCTAGGTGAATTTTAAATTTTAGTTGTACAACCATTTTTAATCCCCTGAGTCCAATATTATCAAATGGTCTTTGGATGGGGTAAAAAAAAGCAAGATGAAAAACCAATAGAGGAAATTCATGATGGTAAGGAAATTCATCTTTCTGATGTGCCACAAATAGTAACAGAACTTGAAGAATTAAGAAAATCTCAAACTCTGTCTGAGATAAAAAATCTTAGGAATGATACTGCACCATTAATTGATGATTTGATGAATATTGGAAAAATGCTTGAAAAAGATAATCTAAATGTTGATGATATTGACAAGCATCTAGCAATTATTGTGGTTAGAGGCAAAAAACAGGTAATTGATGTAATCAAAAAAGGCGTCACTAGCATTCCTGAAATTTCATCCATTGAGAATGCACAAGAATTAGATTCTACTTTGAATCAAATTTTAAAAAAAATTGGCGATGTTTTAGGAAGACAAACCAGAGTAATCCATATTTTTGCAAAAAAATACGCTGCGCAATTAAAAAATAATCTTGAAGTGATGAACAAAAATCATTCAGAAATTCATAAAATTCTAAAAAACTTTGATGACACAAAATCAATTTCTAATGAAATCATGGATTTTCTTACTCAGATCAAAACTCTAAAAGAAACTCGTACAAAAAATGAAAAAAAGGTAGTTGAAACCAACGAACATGTAGTTTCACTAGAAAAAAAAATCTTGTCCATTCAGGCTTCCATTGAAGAAATAAAATCCTCTGACAACTACAAAAAATATCTTGAATTAAAAAAGAGTTTAAATGAATTTAGCAATCAAAGAACAAAAATAAAAAATGAGATTGATACCCAATTTACAAAAATTTCCCGTCCATTAAGTAGATATGAATACGCTTCATCATTGGACAAGGATCAAAAAAATATTTTGAATAAACTAAATACTGATCCATTTAAAATCCTTCTACCAAAAAATAAGGATTCTATAATAGTGATTTTAGAAAATGTCCGAAAAGCAGTATCCTCTGAATCTATTTCAGTAAAAGACGTGGATAAGACATTGTCTCAAATTACTGAAACTGAGGAGGCACTAGATGGATTTGTTAAGCAGATTTTAGAATATTTTAAAAAATATGAACAACTAGAAAATGATCTGAATTCTCTAAAACCAAAGAATCTTGCCTCTTTAGAAAATGAACTTGAAAAAAATATTTCTTTTAAAGAGGATGCTGAATTAAAATCCAAAACCATTCTAAATGAAATAGATGAAATTATCTTGAAGATCCCTCAATTTATTACCAAAATTGAAGAAAAATTAAGACAATTTTCAAATACAAAATACATCTTAAATACATCTTAAATTAAATTAGTTCAATATTATAGCAATTTTGTGATTTTCAAAAAGAAAAATTTTGAACGTAGAGTTATGATTCAAAAAGAAGTACTTGATAGTATTCTGTCTTTTTGTCAAATGAAACATCCCAATGAAGGGATTTTGATATTAAAAGGAAAATCAAAGAATGGCGAAATTATGATCGATGGACTTGTAATTCCTCCATTTAGTGAAACCGGTCCAACTTTTGCAGGTTTTCCCCATTCATTTTTACCCTTTGACATGAGCTATCTTGGAATTGTTCATTCACATCCAAGTGGTTCTGCAGAACCCTCCGTAACTGATTTGCATAATTTTTTTGGCTTGGTTTCACTTATTGTGAAGTCACCTTATGATGATGATTCTATTTTTGCTTGGGATAGCAATGGCAATGAAATTCCTCTTTCAATAATCTGAGAATTAAATACTCTGTGGTGTAAACTGAAATTAACTGACAAAACTTTATAACCTTTTTCAAAGTACTTTCATTGAATTGTTTAACTACAAAACTTATTTGCTTTTTCTAGGTGCATCTCTTGCTATTAGCATCGGATTACAGATGGTGCTCCCATTTCCATATGGATTGGGTGCTGCACTTGCAATCTTTATTGTCTTTCCACTCTTCTTAAGAAAACGATACATGAGTCGTATGCGCGGATATGGTGGTGATTCTGGAACTGGTGGTGGATTCTTTGGAATGGGTTCTCAAGGTGGTTCTGGCGGAGTTAGATATGTTTGTCTTGTTTGCAACAACAAACACAAGGGTGGTACTTGTCCACGATGTGGATCAAAGACGCAACGTGCAGATTTTTAAAGAGATACCATGTACCTAGATGAAATCCGTAAAAAAGTAATCTTTCATAATTCTGTTGATGTATGGATTGCAGCATGTAATGAAAAAAATATTCCTTGGACAAATACTGATGATTACAAAAAATTCATCGCGTACTTACTCAAAAATAATTTGAATCTCAAGGCGTTTAATCTGTGTGCTCATGAAGCAGGAGCGACAGATGATGAAAAAACAAAATTTACTGAGATTTTGGCAGAAACTAAAGAAGATCCAAACTCACTGACATATACTATCAAACTCAATGACGCAGCTTTGGATATTATTCGAAGTCATAGTTTCTAACTATCTTTTGAGTTTTGGATTAACTATTGCGTCAAGTGCATTTCCAATAAATACAAAGGCAAGACCTGTAATTGCAATCATTATCCCAGGTGGCATAATCCACCACCATAATCCTCTTGCAGCTGCTCCAAATGTATTGGCGTCGTGTAAAATTTGACCCCATGTAGGAAACGATGGATCCCCCAATCCTAGAAAACTTAGGCCTGCTTCAGTTGTTATTGCAGCTGGAACTGAAATAGCAATACTTGCAAATGCATAGGGGAGTAATTGTGGTAAAATATGTTTGAAAATTATTTTGGAATCTTTTTGACCCATCATGTTTGCAGCATCCACATACCCTCTAGTTTTAATTTGAAGCGACATACTTCTTGCTACTTTTGCTATTCCTACCCAACCAAAAATCATCAAAAAACCAATCATCAAAAAAATACTGTTGCTAATTGTCACTGAAAGTATAATGAGGAATGGTAGTGCTGGTAGTGCATAGATTACATCATTAAATCTCATCATTGTCTCATCTATTTTTTTACCCTTAAATCCTGCATAAACCCCATATAGTAAACCCATAATTACTGATGAAATTGAAACAACAATTCCTATGAACAATGCAAGTGGGGTTCCCCATAGTAATCCTACTGCTAAATCTCGTCTTAATTCATCAGTACCCATGATTCCGAAAGCTTTTCCGCCAATGATTAATTTTGATTCATGAATTTGATTTTCAGAATTCACCCCATACAAATCCACAGAAAAAATATAATTTCCTTTAAGAGGCTCATTTGTTTGTATTTTTGAAAATACAATATCTTCAGATGATAGTCTGTCTAAAGAAAATTGAAATTTTTCTGACTGCAATGATAAATTTTTCTTTACTGCTTTATCTGTTGAAAAAATTCTTTCACTGTGAATTGTTTTTGGATTAGAGTATGGGAGAGACGTTGACAATAATTCAAGTTTTACTCCATCTGGCCTAATTGCTGACATTTTCAATAATGGTGAGCCAATATATTCTGATGAAAACACATAGATGAAATCATTTGGAAAATAATCATAATCAAAATTTACTCCAAATTGATGTGAAGTGAGGAATATCTCCTCTTGTGAAATAGTTTGAATATTTGGATTCTCTAAAATTTGGTGTTCTGGAATCTTTTCTATCATAAACATGTTAACCCAAATTGGGATTGCTACCTTAGGATATAGAATCCAACTACCTGGATTATTCCATTCTTGAAATGTTTCAACTGGAATTACAATCATTGTAATAATTGATGTAGCTACTAGTATTGTAAGAATTGCAACTCCTGCAATTCCCATTTTGCTCTTAAGAAATTCTTGTTTTATTTCTTGAGGTGTTATTCCACTCATTGACCTGTTCTCACCCTAGGATCAAAATAACCATAAAGCAAATCAGTGATGAATATGCTGATTAAAAAGAATACTGTGAGCAAATATGTCGCACCAATAATTACTGGAAGATCCATTACTGTGATTGCTTCAAAATACAATCTACCCATTCCTGGCCAATCAAATACTGCTTCTGTAATTATTGCACCACCTAGAGAACCTGATAAACTGAGAGCCAAAATCGTAACAATTGGGGGTGCTGCATTTTTTAGAGCGTGTGTGTAGATAATTTTTTTCTGTGAAATTCCGATTGTTTTCTTTGCCATAATAAAATCCTCCTGCATAATACCGACCATAAAATTTCTTACCAAGTATGCCCATGATCCAAAACCAATTATTACAATTGTGATTAGTGGTAATGCCATGTGATATAGTAAAGAACCCATGTAACCAGGATCTGATGATGGAATATCTGGAGTTGCTCTTGCAGGAAATATTTGATATGTAAATGCAAACAAGAATATCATCAATATTCCTATCCACCAAACAGGAAAACTAGAACTGATTATCGCAAAACTAGATGTAATTCTGTCAATAATGGAACCTACTTTACTACTAGACAAAGCCCCTAGAAATATTCCGATTATTGAGATAATTATTGTTGCAGTCGTAAAAAGTAAAACTGTTCTTGGAAGTTTCTCAAAAAGTATGTCTTTTACATTTGATGACCCTTCATCACTTGTTAGGAATGTAGCATGACCAAAATCTAACAGTAATATCTTGTACATTGTAATCCCTATTCTTTGAGGTGAATACCATGGCTCATCCAAACCTAAAATCTTGGTTCTTTGATCTATCTGGGCTTGAACAAATGACTCGAATTCTTCTACTGAGGAAAAACTCTCTGCAATTGCAGGATTTTCTGTTATCTCGGCTCTAACCTGAAAAACTATTCCTTGCTTTAGAATGGTATCCATATTGGAGCCTACTAGAGAAATTGTAATCAACAATGTAATCATCAAAACTCCAAACATCGTAGCCATTCTTGTGACTACATACTTTTTCATACCCAATATTCTCAAGTAAAGAATTAGTTTATAACAATAGATGTTTTTCCCCACAGTTTAATTACGGCAGATTTTTATCCCAATTAGAAAGACATGTCCTTTGATAGAGAAAGAGAAATGTTTACCGCAACATGCGGTGACTGTGGAAATGAATGTCAAGTACCATTCAAGCCAAAAGACGACAGACCTGTTTATTGCAGAGAATGTTTCCAAAATCACAAACCAGCACCAAGACCTGGTGGACGATTTGGAGGAAGATCTGGTGGCTACGGTGGAGACAGAGGTTCTAGATTTGGTAGAAGAGACGATAGGCCACGAGAAATGTTTGACGCAAAATGCGGTGACTGTGGAAATGATTGTCAAATACCATTCAAGCCAAAAGACGACAGACCTGTTTATTGCAGAGAATGTTTCCAAAATCACAAACAAAATTAAAAATCGTTTTGAGTAATTTTCAAAACTCCTTTATTTTATAATCCAAAGATTTAGAATCTTCATGTTTTGTGATTCATTATTGGTTAATATCCCTCTCAGAGACAAAATAACTATTGGAACAATGGTTCAGATAATTCTCAAACAGGATCAGAGAACAGGGTATTTGACTGATGGAACAGTAAAGAGAATTCTCACTTCAAATAATTTTCATCCCTATGGAATTAAAGTTGAATTGAGTAATGGAAGAATTGGACGTGTTCAAAAAATTATATAATTCAAATCTGATTAGAATGAAACGAATTCAGGGCATTAATCATGGCAGAAAACCAAATTTCTCGTTTTGTAATGTAGCGGTATCATTCATTATAAACATTTTTTGACCGTATGAGAAATCTCTGATTGTTAAAATATTATTATTTAGTTTATTCTATTGTATTTATGGGTAAAAAAAAGACCTTTGATCCTGACAAACTTGTTTTAACAAAACCTGAGATTTTGGAATTTTGTGATAGAGTTTTAAAAAAATGGGATAAGAATCCAGTAAAGAATAGAAATAATATTCTTGCAATGAATGCAGTAAAAACAAGCATTATTTGGACTGATGATGAATCACTAAAGGCGATTTGGAGTGAGATTTTGGCATGGACCTTTGAACTTCTCTATGAGAATGTAATGGCCCAAGATGATTTGGAATGGGGAAATGTAATGAAAAAATTAAAGAATAAAAAATGATGATGTTTTCTGATAAATCATGAGTGCAAATACTATCAAAAAAGCAAAAAAACTTGTTGAAAGTGGTGGTGTTATTCAAATCGAAGATGACTTGTTTCAGATAAAATCTTCCTCTGATCCTGATAAATCATATTTTGTCACATCTGATATCTGTGAATGCCCTGGATTCAAAAATTTCTACAAATTTCATCATGGCAAAGGCTTGAAGGCTAATTGTTCTCATTTAGAGGCTATACGAATTTTCAAACAAGATTCCTAAATTATTTAAGATTTTTTGAATCAATCTTTCCAACAAATGCCTTGTTTCCTGAAATAATTATTGGGCGCATAATTAGTCCTGGATACTTCATCATTAATTTAATAATTTGAGAATCTGTTTTTTTGCTATTTGCTAGATCTAATTCTTTGAACATTTTATCTCTTTTCCTGAGAAGTTCATAGGGGGTCTTTTCAGATATTTTGATGATTTTTTTTAATTCCACCCCTGAGAGAGGATCTTTGAAAAAGTCTCTCTTTTCAATATCTAGTTTCATTCTTTCAATCTCTGCAATTGCTTTTTTACATGTAATACATGTTGGCTTGTGTAGTATTTTCAATTTATTTTTTATATCTAATTGGGATTAAAAATTGTTTAGAAAAAGAAAAATGCTATTATGCACAACAAATGGATTTTTTAAACTCTTCAGAATTTCTCTCAAAGTTACATTCTTTGCATACTTGCCAACTTCTTTTCTTAAGTAGGGTAAATGATGATTCGTAACTAACAGAATACATTTTTCCGCCACATGATGGACAAGGTAATGGAATATCTATTTTCATCAAATCATGTTGTGAAATTTTGAATATAAGGCCCGCGTAGAATTTATCAATCGTTCATTGATTTTGAGAATCTTCTTCGGGGGTTTGATTCTCATCCAAACTTTCTTCTGATTCTTGATTTGCTTTTTCTTGATTAAACTCTTCAAGAATTTCTTTTGAGATGGATATTTTGTCTAGGTATGCTTGTCTAGCTTCTTCATATGTTCCTCCATTGACAAGAACTTCATCTCTAATTTTTTGGGCTTCCTCAAAATTGTTCTTTGTAAAGTCAAGTTGGCTAATCACCAGTTCTCTTATTTCTGGGTTGAGACTGTTGATGTAATCCCTATACTGGATACCTCCATAAGTACCTGCACCTGGCTTGAATTCATCAATTGCTTGATTTCTTAGATTTTCCGCAATCAATCTTTGTTGCTTTATGAATATTTTTTTTTCTGAAGGCTCCCTGGCAATTTTTTGCTCTAAGATTAATTCGTCTAATAATTTATGATAATGCTTAAACAATGTTTGCCCAATAGGATTTTTCTCAAAATCACTTTCATTAGAGCCTAGATATTTTCTTGCCTCATCTGTTGATAATTTTTGTTGTAAGGATGAAACTGGGGATATTTCTCCTTTTACTTGAAATTCGGTACTTGACAATCCTGTCATTCCGTACCATGAACCAATTACATTTACGACGTAGGTGCCTGGAATTCTATCAAAGTCTTTAATTTCTCCTCTAAAAACACCCCAAGGATCAGTAAATGCTTTTGTGGTGTGAGAGCCTGCCTTGATGAAAACCTCTGCACCTCTGATTGGTTTGTACGCGTGGTCTACTACCTTGCCTGTAATAATCACTGGATCTCCTGTATGAATCGCTTCTTTTTCTGCACTTACCTCAATTACTAATTCCCACAACTCTGCATGAGAAGTTGAAACAATCGAAAACAGCATTAAAAATGAAAATAACCCTATATCTCCAAGCCTATTTTTATACACATGGCATTCTAAGGATTTTCCTTGTTAAGCCAAAGTATGAATAAAAATTAGCCATTTTTTAATTTTATTTGAGTAATTTTTTCTCTTTTTAGAGGCTAAAACTTTACAAAATTTTAATTCCGACTAGTTAAACTACCAGATTTCTCCTATCTTGAATCATGGACCTAGTAAAATTCCGTAATGATGTTTATCAAATGACTGAAAAATTATCATCATGTCTAAAAGAAAAAGATGCATCTAAACTAAACAATGTGTGCCAACAATTAATTGAAATGTATCAAAAAAATTTAGTTAAAATCAATCACTCTATCTTGGAATTAATCTGTGCATGTAATCTAATTTCTAGAGGATATGCAGTAAAAGTTGAAAAAGATGTTTCAGATATTTTGGTATGTGATATTTATGCAAAAAAAGGAGATGGATATACCATAATTGAAATTGAAACTGGCTTCACTCCACCTGAACATGCAATGGATACGGTAGATTATTTTGCTGCAAGAATAATGAGTAAGATTGCACGATACAGCCAACATTGTTCAAAGTTTTCATTGGCTACTCCCGCAGTGGGAATATTACCAATTTCAAAGATCTTCATGTTGCCACCAAATGCAAGAAATGAAAAAGATGTAAAAAAAGTCCAAGTTCTGTGTGATCGATATTATAAAAATCCTCCAATCAAATATGATGATATTCTAAATGCGCGTCTTCATTCTATTTATCTGATAAATATTGACAAAGGTTTTGCAAAGGAAGTAGATCCGCAGGGATATGTGGAATTGACTGAAAATCTTCTTAGACGAAGTGAAGTTGAGTATTAACCATCATGCTATAGAAAAAACTCAAATTCATCTATGGTTTATGATATGTATATGATTTGTGCTGCATGTGAGACAAGGAAACATTTTGAATGCATTGATTGCATGAATAACCATAAAGCACATCTATGTAGCTGTGATTGTCATGATGAAAATACTGAACCACATCCAGTTGGAAAGTCTCACTGATCTCATTTTTTAAATTTTCTTTCAATCTCTTGGGCCATTGCTTCTAATTGACCAGTATCTCCCAATTTTCTATATGTTAATTTTTCAATAGTTTTGATAATGCTTATTGCTGCCCTGTATTGTGGTAGTTCAGGCTCGTTAAGCTCTCCATACATACCTATCCCGTGAATTCGATTTTTTTTTGCAAATCCAAGAATTAATCCATTAAATCCTGTAATGATTGATTTTTGAGGGGTTATGTTTACATCTAGCTTTTCCATCTGTTTTGTTAACTCCATTGATGTTGTAGTTATGTATGTTTTTGGAACATTGTCTAGTGTTCTATTGGTATGAAATCCTCCAAGTGTGTAAATAAATTTTGCAGAATATTTTTTTGCAACATCTATTATGTCCTGACATAAATCATTTAATTCACTATTACTTTGTGGTTGTCCTTTTCCCCCGCCAAAAACAATCAAATCCTCTGTGTATTTGTATTCCCAACTTTCATCTGGAAGATCAATGTATCCTCCATTGTCAACTACATATGTTAGATATGGTGTCTTTGCAGTTCTGAATGTTTTTGTCCTCAATGAGTCATTGATGAAATTTACTACTATGCTTCCTACATTTCCCATATCTTGCATTGCAGCTATGATAATTGGTTTTTCAACATTTGGCTCTATATTTTGAATAAAATCCACAGTTTCCTTGAAATGTAATGAATTTTAAAGATATGTAATAATTTAAACTTTTAAAAATTCTAATTTATGTGATTTTTTGGAATTTTTTCATAATTTAAAAGAAATCACATTAATTTGAAATGTATTTTTTAACTATTTATTGTTCTTCAAGGTTGACAAATTTTTTGATCTGATAATTTGTTGATATGATATTTTTATTTTAAAATTTAATGTGATAAATTATTCTGTGATTTTAAAAAATATCTGTATTTTTTTTATTCTCTTTCTTGTAGTGTGCCTCATTACATTTTGTCGATATTGTTCATCTTTTTAATGGAATCATAAATATTCTTGTAGGAATCTACATTTTGTCTTTTTTATAATATCTGATTTATCGTGAATAATTTTTCCTTTTTATGATAAAATTACGGCTTTTTAACCCTGAATTCTCACCATAATTTTTCCATTATTTCAAACATGTATAGTATTTTAACTCTTTTAGATTAAAGGCTATTTTTTCAATGATCGATAAAAATATGAAGATTCATAAAGCCAAAAAACTTTCTATCGACAAATTATGGAAACATCCATGGAAAACATTGGAACATTGGAATATGTTCTTGACAAATATTCTAAAATATGGTGCTGGAAAATTACTGGTGATCGTGCAGTCAACATGATCTCAAGGCTAGTTCCTGAAGCATGGTATGGTGAAAATGTAAATGAAGTGATCATTCCTGATAGTACTGAAAATGTAAAACAATTGAAACTCATCATGGATAGATATCCATTAGAAATTTTATCAAAAACTATCTGGCAACGAAAAATTGTGAAAACTTATGCTCCAAAACCTACATTACCTCCAATCAAACACAAACTAAAACGGGCTAAAACAGGCGAACAATTTCGTGGAAAACTTTTGAATTTTCAAAAAGAAGGTTTAGATTTCTTACTAAAATCTTCTGGTAATGCACTATTAGCTGATGAAATGGGATTGGGAAAAACAGTTCAGACATTATCGTATGTCTCCACTGAAAAACAAACTTTCCCAGTCCTAGTTGTTGCTCCACTAGTTACATTAAACAATTGGGAAAGAGAGATTGAAAAATTCTTAAAGAAAAAGAGTAGGAATGGTAGAATTTTAGAATCTAAATCTCCAAGTGTTACAATTATCCGAACTGGGAAATCTGAAGAACTGCCAATAACTGATATTTACATCATTAATTACGAATTACTCCTAAAAAGGTCTGAAGATTTGATGAAGGTTGGACTCCGAACGATAGTTTGTGATGAAGTTCATAATCTAAGATCAAAGACTACTCAAAAATATAAAGCAGTCAAAAAACTTGCCGCACTTCCTACAATATTGTATAGAATTGGTCTGTCAGGTACCCCTATCTACAATCGAGGTTCTGAAATTTGGCCAATTATTGATATTATCAAACCAGGCCTTCTTGGAAGCTTTAAAGAATTTTGTGAATACTTTTGTTATGTCAATGAAAAAGGAAAAGCAATTGTTTTGGAAAATAAACGGGCCTCACTTAGAAATGAATTACAAAAACATGTAATGCTTAGACGAAAGAAATCCGATGTACTAAAAGAACTAAAAGATAAAGTACGTTACAAAGAAGTCATTGCAGCTGATACTGATTATTATCTTGAAGAACTTGATAAGATCTGGAAGAATCTTGAAGAAGAACAGAAAGCTGCAGAAACTGAATTTTCAAAATCTGCATCATATCATAGAGCAATTCAAAGTGAAAGACAGATTGCAGGACTAGCAAAACTTCCCCATGTAATTAATTTTGTTAAAAATATCATGGAGATTGAAGAAAGTGTTGTGGTATTTTGTCATCACAAAGTAATTCACAAACTCCTAAATGAGAGCCTAGAGGAATTCTCCCCTGTCTCCATTATTGGTGGACAATCTGATTCATTTAGACAGGATCAAATTGACAAATTCCAAAAAGGAGAATCGAAACTAATGATTGCAGGTATTCGTGCTGGAAATGTAGGAATTAATTTGACTAAAGCGAAATATGTGATTTTTGCAGAGCTTGATTGGAGTCCTGCAATTCATAGACAAGCAGAAGACCGACTTCACAGAATTGGTCAGAAAAATACTGTATTTGCATACTATTTGATAGGGGCTGGAACACTCGATGATCATGTGGCAAATATCTTGGTCGATAAGAGTTATGAGATTGATGAAATCATGGATGAGTCCACTGACAATTATGAAAATAAGGACAAAGCAGAACTCATCCTAGCACAAATTCAAGATAAGATTCGTTCTAAATAATTAAATTTCTAATTTAGTTTTTAGTCTAGATAATTTTTCAACAATACTGTTTTTCTCTGATTGCTCTAATTGTGAATCTTGAATTTTTTTAGAAATCTCATCAATTATACTAATGATTTCTATTTCTGGGACCGGGTTTGAAAACTTGATATTCTCAAATCCTATCTCTTCTGTTTTATCAATTTCTTCTATTCCTTCAGCCATTATCTCATAAATTTTAATTATCTTGTCTTCTTGTCTTTGTGGCGACATTAGAACAAATTGATTTTTTCTTAGTTTTTCCAAGTCTTCTAAAATTTCATCTTCTGATGCTCTCAGGATATCTGAAATCTGTTTCATATTGCATGATTTTATTTGAAGCAGACGTAATATTTTTGCCCAAACCGGAACATTATTGCTCCAAAGAATTTCTCTTGCAAGATTTGTAATTGAAAACGAACCATCCTTGTTTAATGAAATGAATTTTCTATCTTTTAGCGATGCCAAAGAATCTAAAATTTTTCCTACGCCCAACCTCTTTAGTTCAGAATTCTCAAGATTGTTCTCATTGAATGTTCCATTCTCTGTCATGGCTAAATGTAAAATTTCTAAATCTATGGTACCTAATTTTCGCATGCCATTAATCCTCCTTCAAGATTAATCATCCTTTCCAATTAATTTTATTATTCAAGAATATATGTGGATAATAGAAATTTGACATGTGGTACGATATGAACTTCCAAGATTGCCTTATGGATATGATGAACTAGAACCATTCATTGATAAAGAAACTATGAAAATTCATCATCAAAAACATCATCAAGCATATGTTGATGGATTAAACAAATCTCTTGAAGAGATTGGAGCTGCATCTCATCCAAAGTATATCTCATCCATTCTATCTGAACTGACATCTATTCCTGAATCTGGACGAGGTAACATCAATTTTTTTGGCGGTGGATTTGAAAATCATAGATTATTCTGGGAAATCATGACGCCTAATGGGGATGGCAAACCTGCTGGAAAATTAGAAGACGCAATTGATGTTTATTTTGATAATTTTGAGAATTTTAAAAAAATATTTGCAGAGAAGGCAATTTCAATTCAGGGAAGTGGTTGGTGTTGGTTAGTTTTTAATCAAACGTACAACAAAATTGAAATCATCACCACTCAAAATCAAGATAGTCCATGGACTGCTCAAAAAACACCTCTGTTAGGATTGGATGTTTGGGAACATGCATACTATTTGAAATATCAAAACAAACGACCTGACTATATAAAAGCCTGGTGGAATATTGTGAACTGGGATTATGTTGGAAATCGATTCTCAGAACTTCCAGTATAACATGTCTAATTTGGGCAAATTCTTTTAAAGCAAAAATTCATTTTTAATTACATGAACAAGAGTCTAAAATACATTGCACTTCTTGTAATTCTTCCCTTGTTTACAGCAGGTATGACGACAGATTATTTCTCAGATGCTAATGCAGCTAAAGGCGCAGGTGTTGGAATCTCAAAGTATGGATCTAGCACTAACATTTGTGGATTGCAACTGTGTTCTGAAATTTCCGGTGGCAAAGCCGCATGGATGGCAGAAAAAGAAAAATCTACTTCTGTAGCGCCAGTTGTCGAAGAAGCCATGATGGAAAAATCCATGATGGAAGAAACCTCCGTAACTGAAGCTGACTTGGGTTCTGTACTTAGATTATCAAGAGCAAATGTTCCAGCAACAATTCCACTGCATCAAGGATACTATAACGGTGAAGATGTTTATTTTATTATCACTGATTCTAGTGATCCTAAACATGCAGAAATCATTACAAAAAATCAAGATTGGCAAGTAGAACTTGCACCTTTGTTGAAGAATACTCCTGTAGAAGCACTCTCAAAAACATACATGTTCACTAACGGGATAGAAGGTGATGGTGTACATGGATATCAGGGTGAAGTTTTCACAAGTACTCCTGCACAAACAGACGTATACAGTGCATTAACCTCACATGTCCATGTAACATGGAATAAAGATGTAACTCCAAGGGTACTTGATTCTGATGCAATGATTATGTTAGCAGCTGATAATGGAGAAATTACATTGACACTAGTTAACGTTGTTTTGAACATGCCTCAAATCATTTGGCCTGAAGGTCAGATGATGGTTAAAGAAGACAAAACTTTGACTGATGTGACACCATATGGTGGTGGTCAGGTTCTTGATATTGATACAGAAGAGATGAATGTCACTTTCATTGCTCATCGTGGATGGGGTCCTGATGGTAGAACTATCTATTACATTGTAACAGATGCTACCCCTAGCGGTCCTGCCGGAATGATGGGTGTTGTAAGTGCACCTACATCTGCAAGCTTGATTGCAAATTCAGCAGCAGTAGACTTGTATCAGTTCAAGAATGGTTTAGAAGGTACTGGTCCATTAGGATTCCAACCTGGAATTGCAGCAGGAGCTCCTGGCGATGCAAATTATTCTCCTATGTGGAGAATCTTTATGATTGGTTGGGTTGATCCTGAAAATGCACAACTATTAGAAACCATTGATGATATGAACGCATACAAAGAAGCTGGTTTGGTCGATATTGGTATTGCACGTCCAATGGATAGTGACCATATTGTTAACTGCCCATTTATTGACCCCTTCCAATAAGATCCTTTTTTCTTATTTTTTAAGTTCTTTACATTTGTTAATTTTTAATGATTTTTTTTAATAAATTTTAAGAGAATCAACTACTTGATTTATCTTTTATTATGACCATAAGGAATTATGAGTATTTCTGGAATGTATATGTTAAACACCGAACAATACAAGGAAAAAAAAATTCAAGATGCACTTGGAATGCTATACGTTGATAGAAAAAATGAATTCAGTGAATTGTCTCATATACTGTTGAATGAAAAGGCTCTAAAATCCATGCCCAATTGGAAAGAATTTGTTTTGAATTTTTCCTTGGATGTGGAAGCTGCTTTTAAATCCTGGTCTGGCCAAAGCCCTCTGTCAGTTAAATCTCCTCAAAAAGCCCTGACTCTGCTAAGACAACTAGGACATGATAAAACTTCTATGAATCAACTTACACATCTCTTAAACATTTCATACAATCTATCGCTTGAATTCAAAGAAATCTATAGACGACTAAAATAACTCTCTTTTTTTAAATTATTTTTTTGATTAAATTCAATTTTCTTGAAATATTAATTGCATTTCTGAATTCATCTTCAAAAATAGATTAATTTTGTGAGTGTAGTTTGAGCAAAATATCACGATATATCTTACTTGATAGTTCTATTATGGTATTAACTGTGCTAATTGCCAGCAAAATAAGATATGAAAACCAAATTTTGATTTAGATAATTTGACAAGTATTGTCAAAGGATAAAAACGGTTTAAAAAAATATGGTAAATTCTCGAATTGTTAGTATTATGCCTCAAAAAAAATTAGATATTTCTGAATATGAGCAAAAATGTCGAGATATTCTAGATGATGAAGAAATTAGATTTGCTGGTTTGCTAGATGAATTCGGAAATTTATTGGCAGGAGGACATAAAATGGAAATGAGTATAAGACTTACTGAGGAACAATTAGAATCTGTTTGCAAGGAACTCGCATCTAGAGTAGCAAAGAGAAAAAAATTTGATGAAGAATTGGGCCATGTTAAATATTCTGCATCCCGTAGAGAACATCTTGTAATAATGAGTTTTCCAATTTACGATAAGGTGATAATGTTAGTTGCAGAATCCAATGTCAACATAGACAGATTGGCTTTTCGAGTTATTTCTAAACTAGGAAGACAGTGGGGAGACTTTGTTGGAGAATAACTTTCATTTTATTAAGACATTATTTTATGGTGTGATGGAATGATGTCTGTCACTTTAACTCGGATATTATGTTCAATAGTGAGAAGTGTTTAGAAAAAAGAGAATTTGAAGTTGTTTTTAAACAGGATAATTTACTCTCTAATTATAAATGAAAAAACTGGGGGATAAAGTAAAAAAGAATTGTAAAAAATGTAAAAATATTCAAACTTTTGAAGTTTCTGAGATAAGCGAATATGGAGAAATCTTTGGTATTTGTAAAAAATGTAAAAATATTATGCGTATATAATTTGTGATTAAAGAAAAGAGAAATATTTAGTTAATCAATAATTCTTACGTGCCATTATGATATGCAAGAATCTTTCTGACAATGCAATGGTAATTAAAAGAACAGCATTAACAAAAACAAGAAAAACTGTAAAGAAAGCAGGTGTAGTAAAAATAAAAACAACCGCAAAGAAAACTACACCTATAAAAAAGAAGACAACAGTAAAGAAAACTATCCCGTTAGATACTGAGCATGTAAGATCTGCAGCATTCAAGAAAGGTTGGATTACACAAAGAAAAAATGCAAAGAACAAGAAATAGTCAATTGACTGTTTTGTTTTTTTATTTGGAAAAAAGAAAACTACTAGAGAACAACCGGGATGGTTGTAGGGTATGACATCATTTCTAATCGAGTAAAAGGCAAAGAAGTCATTTGATGAGAAAATATGAAATCTAGATGTAAAGACACGACAAAATATCAACACAGATAAAAACCCACTTTCGAGATTTTGTGTTAAGTATGATGGAAGATCAGATGCGGAAATTTTTTCAGAACTAAAAACATTGAAGGGAGAAGAGTAGACAGAACTGAATCTAGAACTAGACTCATCGACAAACAAATATGATGCACTGTACTTGCAATGCAATAGAATTTCAGGAATAGAGGAATCAAATAAGAAGAAGACAACTGATCTGGAAAAAAATTCTGGTTGCACTTGGTACTGTTTCTACAATAATTAGCATTTTTATTCGATAAAAAGTCCATTATATCTATGGATTTCATGTTGGAAGAAGAATTAATCGACTTGATGACCTTTTGTCTTCAAAATCCAACTTCATCAGAGAACTCTGAAAAACATAAAAGAATTACCGAAATTGGCCATGAACTTTATGCTGATGGTGGAATTGATGCTTTGGAGAATTTCTTTTTTGTATTGAAAAATAGAATAATGGAAGAAATAGAAAAAGATCCATCTCCAATGCGTTCCCTATGGAATGGTCTTACTGATGAATGGCAATATTGAATTCCTTTATTGAGAAATTTATCCTCTGCCGATTCTGAAAATGGTTGTACTACATGTTGGGCAAGTGCCCTTGATTGCAGGTTTTCCATTTTTCATGGTGTATGGTTTAGCGCCATCGATATCTCGTTTATCTCGGCACTTTACACAATATCCTATTGTCATAATTGAATTAGGCCAGAGGTTCTATTAGCAAGAACTTGTTGAACTTTTTTTACTTGTAGGCAAATCTCAGATCTTAATTATCCTGTTCTAAAACAATTTTTTTCATAATGGGTGATTTTTTGATAAATTTAGGAATAAACTATTCGTATTTTTTAAATACTTGATATTTTAATTAGATTCTTTAGTACAAATTTTAACTTACATTGATGTTTAATTTTACATATTCTGTCAATGCATTGTGATTCTCTAGACCTTCCCAAACAAAAATTTCTGCAATAAATTCCCCCGAATTTTTCGGTGTCCATGATAGTGATGGAGTAAGCTTTTGATCTGGTGTTAATTGGCCACCAAACCAACCTACTGATACGACCAAATCTTCTTCATTTTTTATTTGAACAAGATATACAAAATTTTGAGATTTTACTTGATTGTTGGTAATGTCTGCTGAGATCTGAATCTTTTGATTCACATTAACATTATCTACTACAGGTTGACCAAATGCATTTTCTAATCGGGGATCATTAATTGTTGCTCTTTCTAATTCACTTAACGCAAATACTGAAGTAAGATTGATCAGAAATGCAACTAAAACAAATGCACTTAATATTCTTATTATCACGCGTTTTTGCTCAATTTTTAGTTAATAAAGCGTTTCTACACTATTTTTATCAATTCGACTAAAATATTTAGAACTTTTCCAAATTTTTGATAATTGTACTTTTCATTGAAATGATTTTTCCTGGATTTAGTATGTTTTCTGGATCAAAATAATGCTTGATCTCTTTGAATATTTCGTAGTTTTCTTTACCATATTGTTTTCTGATAAATTCTGAGCGTGCCAGCCCATCTCCATGTTCGGCAGTTATAGTCCCTCCAAGTTTGATAATTTCATCAAAATACTCGATAGCAATTTTTTTGAGTATGGCAAATTCTCTTCTATCTGAAATTAACCTAACATGGATATTTCCATTCCCAGCATGCCCATAAACAATGGTTCTTGTTTTAAATTTTTTATTTATTTTTTTTAGAATTTTGAAAATTTCAGATAGACTCTCTAAAGGAACTGCGGCATCTTCAATAACATGTGGAATTCTCTTTTCTTTTTTTATTGATTTCAAACTATAGTATAATGATGAATCCCTATATCTCCACCATCTGTTAATCCCTGACTCTGTCTTTAGTTTCTTGACAATTTTGCCTGTAACAATAGTCTTTAGGTTTTTTTCACTAAAATTGGTATTTTCATCATACTCTACAAAAAGAAGACATTGTGCTTTTGGAGAAAATTTAAAATTTATTTGATTTAGAGTTGTTTTATCTACAAATTCTATTGCTGATGGGTTAGTTTTGTTTATTTTAATACAGTTTATTGATGCATCTATAATTGATTTGTATTCCACAATGCACAAAATTCTTTTCTTTGGGTTATCTCTAATTTTCAATTTAATTGACAATACAATTCCTAATGTTCCTTCAGAACCGATGATTAGTTTATGAGAATCCCAAATTGATTTTATTTTATCAATTCTGTATCCTGAAGAATTTTTTGTTACATTTGGAAATTTTTCTATATTGATATTCTTTGAAAATTCTAGAATTTTTTTTGAAATTTTTTTATTTTTTGGAAGTGATATTTTATTTCCATTTCCATCAATAAAAGTAATTTCTGTTATGTTGTCAATTACACTTCCATATTTTAAACTCCTACTTCCACTTGAATTATTTCCAATCATTCCACCGACTGAGCAAAAAGACCCGATCGATGGATTTGGTGGAAAAAACTTTTTGCATTCTTCTAATTTTTTATCTAGATGCCCTTTGATAATTCCCGGACCTACTGTGACATTGTTTTTGGTAATTTTTAATGAATTAAAATTCTTCATATCTAGTATTATTCCCGTGTTTAGTGCACTACCTACAAGACCTGTTCCTGCCCCTCGAACAGTTACTGATAATTTGAATTTTTTTGCAATCTTAATTGTATTGATAACATCTTTTTCGTTTTTTGGAACTACTATTACCTTTGGAATAATTTGATATGAACTGGAATCCACCGAGTAAAAATTCTTAAATTCTTTTTGAGTAAAAACATCACCTTCTATTGACGATTCTAATGATTTTATTATTGATTTTTTCATATAATGAATCTAAATCATGATTCTATAGTAATCCCATCTTTCTGGATCAAATAATGTTACAAATTCCGCTTGTTCTTTATCCACCCTTGCTCTAATAACATCACGTAATGCAAAACTTGTTAAAAATTTGTATTTCATAGAATGTGCTTGCATGATGAACATATGTCGCATCTCACTTCCTCCTTTCAGTCCCCAGTATCCCATCTTCAATGCTAGAGGTTCTAAAAATACTGTATTTCCTAAACCGTAATTCTCATCTCTAATTTCTTCACGTAGTTGGTATTTTTCAAGTGGACCTCCTTTTGAAAATCCTATAATTTCACCGTCTTTGCTATTTAATCGAAGTGTGTTAATAATTGTCTCAGGATTTTTAACTGATTTTTCAAAATTTTCTTTTTGAAATTGTAAGGGTTTGGGTAACTGCAAAAATATGTCCCAAAGTGACTCAATAAATTTTGAGTCTTTTCTTGTAGACATTGCTTCTATTATTGGAACTAATTTGACGTTTTCATAAGAGCAGTCTGCTTGAATTGTAATTTCCTGTTGTCTAAGTTTCATGAATGCAAGTACTGTATCAAAAAAGTTCTTTCTCATCTCTTTAGGAAGTATCTTGAGAATTGCTTTTGCCATGTCTGTTTCTTTATTTAATAATTCTTCAAAATATCCAACTGCACTTCTAACAATTAATGAAGGTCTCCATGCAAGTGCATGGGCATTCATCTTTGCCATTTCCATTGCTTTTGAAAAATCCCCTAACGCATACCCACATATTCTATCTACCACAGTGAGATACCATCCCATTTCCATGATGTGTTCTTGATATGGTAGATTGTTTCTTGTCAAATCTGAATTTTCAAAACATTGATTAATTTGCTCTTCTGCATTTTTTTTAAGTTCACCGCTCCAAGGATATGTTGTTCTTAAAATCAAAACCTTGATTATTTCTAAATCCAATTTTGCAGTATTAATTAATTGACGTAGTTTTTTGTCCATTGAAATAAATTTTAAAACACTTTCTTCGTGAGGTTTGTCTACATTTTTTTGAGGATCAAAATCGTGAAATAATGCTGCAACATAAAGATATTTTACATCTCTATCTGTGAATTTCACTTTATCTTGTATTGATGCTAAAAGTGAAAAATATGTCACCTCTAATTCATGATGGATATTATGGTATCCATAATAATCAATTCCTAGTCCTTGGCTTTCAAAGAGGTCAATTGTATAATCTAGCATCTCGACATAACAATCATCCTCTATTTCTTTTTGCACCATTAGACTGAGAATCTCATTTTTCATTGAATGCGTATTTGCAAATTGCTGCAATAACTAAATAATGTAATTCCTATTTTTAAAGATGATCTAGTTACAAAAATTGTCAGTATAGATCATTTGCATACATGAATATTAGCAGGCCTACAAACAATCATGTAAAATAGCCAATCGTCCTATTTTACTCATAACTATTTTTTAATTTTGATGAATTAATTGTACTGAATCAAAAGAATTTTGATGATTGTAATGCGTTTTCACGAAACACTCAAAAGAATTATGAATTGATTATTTTCTAATGTCTGTAAACCCTGATTTGCTTGATGCCCTAATGTCTCATAATGAGAAAAACACTCTAAAATTCAATCTTATATTAAATGATGTCTCATACCCAATAATTTATGTCACTATAACCAATTCTCCTATTCCTGTAAATGAACCTACTACTCGTGGAGGAGTATATTTTTCTGATACCTTTGCCTACAAAATGAAGGGGGTAATTGAAGATCTATCAATTGTTCCATTATTGACAAAAAAGATGCTAGGGCCAAACACTGAATTTGGTGAACTAAAAATTATCACTCAAATAGAATCTGAAGGAAAATCTATGAATCTTGAAATCTTTACAAATCTTACAAACAGCGTTCAAACCCCAAATTCAATTGAACTTAGTATGATTATTGTCAAACTCAATTCTGTTTAATTGACTTTAAGATATTTGTCATATTTTTCTTTATTTTCTTTATCTGAAAGTACTTCGTATGCCTTGTTTAATTTAATCATCTCTTCTTCTGAATCTTCTTTTGTTTTATCTGGATGAGTTTTTTTTGCTAACTCTCGAAATCTTTTCTTAATCTCATCCTGTGTTGCATCTCTTGAGATACCCAATACCTCATAATAGTTTGGAAGTTCATTATTCAATGCGGCATCTCGAAATTCTTTGTCTTCATTGGTGTTCTTTCTTGTTCCTAATTCTTCATAATCGTCTCCCCAATCTGAATGATATTTTTCATATGTCTTTTCATTTTTTGATTCATGTTCTTCTTTGTCATAAGATGTTTTTTTACGAAGTATGATATCTCTGGCTAAAAATAGAAAGATTCCAATCACTCCAATTGCAAAACCTGAAAAAAGAATAATTTTCTCTTCATCTGTTACTTCAAGCTCCATGTCTAGGTTGTTTGATTGCGCATAACCTAGATGTGACGCCCCAAAAATAATTAATGAAATTATAAGAATACTGAATTGTTTCATTTTGCTACCTTATGTCAATCGAAAATCTTCTTTCGCTGTATTTAGAACTACATGTGTAATTGTATTTTCCACATTCGGAATGGCTGCAAGACCCTTTACAAACATGCTTAATTCGTTTCTTTCCTTGAATTTTGCTATCACTAATGTGTCCGTGGAACCAGTAATATCATAAACTCCACACACATTTTCAAATTTTGATATCTCCTCTTCAATACTTAGAATTTTGTCATTTTTTGCAATTATCTCAATAATCGCTGTTAATGAATATCCTACCTTTTCATGGTCAATAATCGCTGTATATCCTTTAATGATCTTCGCCTTTTCTAATTTCTTAATTCTAGATAATACCGTAACAGTTGACATTCCGAGTTTCAGTGCTAATTGCCTAGCTGATTGTCTGGCATCCATCATTAAATTTTTGAGAATCATTTCATCTGTATCATCTAGATTCATAACTTACTGTGGTGAAAAATTTATTTAAATTTTGACTTAATACTTGAATATTTGTTCAGTTTCATTCATTTCATTTTGATAAAATTAATTTCAAATTTAATAGAATTGAGGTTTCTTGTAATTTATGAATAAAATTCAAGATCTTCTTAAAAAGGGTCAATCTTTCATGGATGATGGAAAATTCGATGAAGCATTGGACTTTTTTGAGCAAGCACTTCTTTTGAATCAAAACGATCCTGATCTTTGGAATTACAAAGGAGTGGCACTTCGCAGTTTAGGAAGGTATGAGGAATCAATGGAATGCTTTAACAAATCTCTTGAAATTGATCCTAGAGATAAACAAGCATCATGATTATGTGTTGACGAATTGTTCATCAACTTTATATCTATGAATTTTATGATATTTTTGCCGTTACAAGGTTTGTAGACAAAACCTAGTTGTACAATCCCATACGGAAAGAAAAACCTTCATTTACAATGTTTCATCTGAAATAAAATCTGAGTATTTTGATTGAACCTATGGAAATATTGTTTACTTTTACTTAATCTATGTTACATAAAATAAAGTTCCTAATTTAATAAAAAATCTGTGAAAGATTTTAGATATCGAATTCCAGGTTCTGGAAAAACCGGACCTAAAAAAGCTACTCGTCACTATACTTTTGAAGCGGCATCTTCAAGAGAACACAAAAAAGCATTCGGACAATTTTCATCGGCCGTCACCCAAAGATCAGAAAGTTTGAAACCAGTCAAAATAGATTTAGATACACAAGAAGAAATTGAGAGCAGAACTCATTCAATAGATTTTGATGGGTGTGATATAAAAATAAGACAATCTGGAATGTATATGATTATTGCAGCACCACAAGCTGGTAGAATATCTGGGAGCGCATCGCGTTGGATAAATTTTTGGGTAAGGATTAACAATGTAGATTTGACCAACTCCAACATACAACGAATCTTAATTGATTGTAATCAGAAGGATGTAATTCCACTAAATGTTGTTATGCCACTAAACACTGGCGATGTTCTCAATATGATAATGGCTGCAGAAACAACTAATGAAGGTCTTGGAATTGAAAAAATTGAACCTGATGGCGAACCCATGATTCCAAGTATAATTGTAACCATGGTGCAATTAGATTAAGATGTCGGGGTAGGGACTTTACCTCATTTCTTCCAATAATTGTCCTTGGCAGCTAGTTGGTTTAATTATAATACTACAAATTCCGATGTCTGAATCACACGAAGATGTTGTTACTGAAACCTCATTTTGAAAACGAACTAGAAAAAATGAGATTTGATAGATTCGCTAATACTGAAACTACTGTGGACACTCATGGTGAACCTATTGCTGTGGACACTCATGACAAAACAAGTACATCAAACCATGAGTCATATGGCGATGAAAGTAAAAGTACAATCAAAGTTTTCATAATGACAAATACAGGCCAAAAAACATATCGTGATTTTCATATAGTTCAGTGGACAAATGCATATCCAGACAAATTATCTCCTCGATTAGTATTGGATTCTACTCCTAGTATTGATAAAGAATATCTATACAACATGGTTAAACAAAAATTTGAAAATGATGGAAACATAGATTCAGTAGATATATTATTGGAGGCAACTTCAAAAGATAGTTCAGTTATTGTTAGAACAAAATATGTAGGCTGTGAAATAGATCAATATTGGTTAGGTACAAATATTCCTGACACTCAAGCCCAAGATTTAAAATCAAACAGTATGGAATACTATGAACAATTCTTTTTTAAATGTGAAAATTATTCTGTTAATCCTGATTTTTAATATCTTGACAATTTTTACTAGACAAGTATTGGTTAGTTAATTTTTTACACACTCAATACTCTGATATATTTACAGAGTTTTTTACAAAGTTTTTTGTAGAGTTTTTTGCAGAGTGATTGAATTGAATGATGATATACTCTGAATCAGCAAAAAATATAAAAATCATATTTTATACCATTATCCCAAAAAATAACCAGACCCAAACTCAAGCGATCTATGCTCATGATATTTTGTTGACAAAACCTACATTATTAACAAAATATCATCAGACATTGTGAGTAATGAAATAGATGAGATGCTGGAACAAGCCTTTGAGTACGCCGATGAGGAAAAATTTGATGATGCCCTTAGACTATATGATTTAGCCCTAAAAAAAGAGCCTGAAAACATTAACGCATTGGTAGACAAAGGCGTGACCCTACAAAACATGGGACGAATTAAACAAGCAATCAGATCATATGACAAGGCACTTTTGATTTCCCCCAATTTCCTTGATGCCTTATTGAATAAGGGCGCTGCATTACATTCAGTTCAAAAATATCTTGAAGCAATAGAATGCTATGATACTGCATTAAAGATTGACAAAAAATGTGCTATGGCACTTGCTTACAAAGGACTTTCGTTAGGTGAAATGGGAAAACTACAAGATGCCCTAAAACATTTCAAAAAAGCACTTTCTATTGACAAACATTTTGACTTGGCAAATATCTCAAAGGATATTGCCCAAGATCTACTAAAATCCATTAAAGAAAAGAAATCTAAAACACAGTAACATCACCTGGAGCCGGTTGCCTTTTAATGTCTTTTTCATGGGATTCTAAAGATTCTTTATGCTTTAATTTTTGATGCTCCCTTAATTTCTCGATGTTTTCAAAACCCTCATGACACAAGTAACATTTTGGTTTGTGCTCATCAACTAGTGGGAGTACCATAATAATGCTGGATTTCAGTATTACTTATTTCTTGAGACTATAAGGAATATATCATGATGGTGATATGACATATCATGTTAGAGCAACTAGTTGGAGATTCTCAAGTATTAGATCATGCAATAGCAGGAGAGGAACTGTCATACAAAGATGGTCTTGAATTGATGAATTATGACAATCAACACATTCTTGCAGCAGTTGCAGATAATACCCGAAAAAAACTAGTTGGAGATACAGTCACTTTTGCAGCGTCATATTACATGAATTACACAAATGTTTGTACTGCAAGCTGCCAAATGTGTGCTTTTTATCGAAAAGAAGGTGCAGATGATGCATATACTCTAACTCCTCAAGAAATTCAACAAAGAGTAAGTATTGCAGAACAGATGGGCGCAACTGAAGTTCACATAGTAGGAGGATTCCATCCAACATTACCGTTGGAATATTATGAAGATATGATGAAAGTAATCAAAAAGAATCATCCTCAACTAAACATCAAAGCACTTACCGCAGCTGAGATTTACTTTTTATCAAAATTGACAAAAAATTCCACAAAAGAAATTCTATCTCGTCTTAAATCTGCTGGACTTGATTCAATGCCAGGTGGAGGTGCTGAACTATTTCATCCTGAAATTCGAGATAAGATTGTAAGAGGAAAATGTACAGGTCAACAATGGCTCGATGTAATTGAAGAAGCGCATAATATGGGAATTCAAAGTAATGTTACAATGCTATATGGGCATATCGAAAAACCAGAACACATCGTTGATCATTTAATTAAAATCCGTGAATTACAAAAAAAGACCAATGGCTTCATTACATTAATTCCGTTAAAGTTCAGCTTGGATAATACTGAATTGGAGCAACAACATTTAGTGAACAATGAATGCTCATCATTATATGATTTGAAGATAATTGCACTTTCAAGACTAATGCTTGCAAATGTCTTAAACAATATCTCTGTTTATTGGGTTGCATATGGTAAGAAACTGGCACAAGTTGCATTATCAAATGGCGGAAGTGATTTGGTTGGAACTGCATTTTCTGAGGAAATTTATCGTGCAGCAGGAAAACCTACAGCATCATCTGTGGAAGAATTGGCTACTATGGTAAAAGAAATTGGACGTTCTCCTGCACAGAGAAATACTCACTTTGGAATCCTAAAACAATTCTAGTTTTTATGCTTTGAAAAAATTTAACACTTTTTAGATACAGTGCCTTGCCTTAAGTATGGAAAAATATGAAAAATTACTAAATATGTTAATGGATTTTAATTCTGATATACGATTTGCAGCAGTTTGTGATAAAAATGGAGAAATTCTCTGGAATAGTAAACGTACCAATGTAAGAAATATGGTACCCTTGAGTGATACAAAAAAGACTCTTCAACGAGCCGTAAGTGCTTGGGAAGAACGCTCAAAAATTGCAGATATAGTTGGAAGAGGGATGTATGTAATTGCAGCTTATGAAAAAATAAAGAGGATAACTATTCCGTTAGACAATAAACATATTTTGTTTATCAGCATAGATAATCCCCCATTAAGATCTACAAATAAGAAGAGTTATGGACATTTAGTTGAAATGGGAAAAATAATGTCTATTGTTGATTTCGTAAATTCTGCAAACTAAATAACTCTTAATTATTTTTCCATGTATTTCTTCATAGAATCAAGTTTTTCTTCCATCTTGAGATGTTTGTCTCTTCTTGAATCAATTTTTATTACAACTTCAACTCTAGCAATCCCAAGATTGTGAACTACGTTCATCATTGTTTTTGTTGCGCTATTAATTACATCAATATTGTCTGACTCCAAAATTGTCCCCATAGGATTAATTTGATATCTCAAATTATCGACATTTTGAATCGATTCTATTGCCTTTGCAATGTAAAAACTGGCACTAGTAGTCTTAGTTGCCATAGGGTATATGGAAATTTCAGCTTGAATCAAGATTGATTTTATACTCTTATTTTCATAATTATATCTTCTATTTGATTAATAGTGAGAAATTGATTATGGTGTTGGTTTGATAGCTTTAGATTCTCTATCGCGTTTACAAAAACTACAATACTCCTCTGATGAATTTCTACTAATTGGAGTTAGGCAATCATGACAATACTTCATGCATATTGTAGATTAATCTAGTATATTAGGTAACTAATTCTGAATTCTAATGATTTTTTATTAAATTGTTAATACCGATAGATTTCCTCTAAACATTGATGATTCATAAAATTCGTTATTTTGAATCCAAACAGCTATCTGAAGGAGTTTATCTTCAAGATGTTGTTAATGACTTTCTATCCAAAAAAGGTGATAGTATAATTGCCGTTTTGCCTGTTATGGAGAGTGCCTTGTTAGTCCACTATATGGAATAACCTTCTATTTTTTTATCTAATTTCAAAAACAATTAATCCACTGTTGGTAAAAATTATATGATCTTGGTAAATGATTAGTTACTTATAGAACTGCCCTCCTTTAATGAAAAGATGAGAATATCTTACTGGGACTTAGAAACTAAAAATGATTAAAGAAAAATGTGATAGATGCGGTTCACCCTTAGGAACTGAAAGCAGAAAAACTAAACAAAGATTTTGTGGTAATTGTAAAAAGAAATTTGAATTATATCGAAAATAATGTTTATTTAGATTATTCGGCGGGCTTTTTTTCTTTTCTTTTAACACTGTCTTTTTTTCTTCTGGCACCAAAACTAATCAATACCAGCAAAAATCCAATACCAATTAGCATTCCAGCTAATGTATTATAGTCTTGATTTTCTTGCTGTGCAATTAGCAGATCCACTATCTCCTCTTCAGTCATTCCTGCCTGACCTGCAGGCATTGTTGCACTGATATTTATCACCAATATTGTACCGACAATTATCATTGCAAGACCTCCTGCTAGTATTCTTTTATCAACTAGAACCATTTGATAACACTAGTTATGGTTTCACCATATATTAGGCATTTTCTTATTCTAGAATCCTTCAGGTGGTTTTTGAACAAAAACATTGCAAACAAGTACATCTGTTTTTGAATCTCTGTATTGAACATTACATGACACAAACTTCCCTTTCAATGCACGCTCTAGATCTTCTTTTGTAGTTTCTCCATATTGAGGTTGATCAGGATCATCAATTTTTCCAATCATTATTTTTTCAATCTTGCCATATTCTTCCTGATTATCTTTTCGTGTGTGACTAACAAGTAATTCAAATACGTTGTTTGTTAGGATCCCAATTACGGCTCCACCAATCCCGTCTCCCATGTTTTGAAAATTTTTTTGTTCTATAATTACTTGGTGGCTATACTGAGTTCAAAGTCTGGAACCAATTTTTTCTCTTTAGCCATCTCAAAGAGTCTCTTGATTGATTCTTCTCCAAGAACTCCCATATTTACTGTTACTTGGTTGACATACATTTTTACAAACTTTTCAATCAAATCACGTGGTTTTCCTCTGGAATACTGCATTGCATATTCTATAGCATTATCAAAATTCTCTAAACCAAACTCTATTGATGATTGGAGATATTTGTCAAACTTTACAATTGTTTCCATGCCTAGGTATGTTCTCATAACATTGATTCCAAGTGGAACTGGTAGTCCGTTTGTTGTCTTGTCCCACCATTCACCAACATCCAAAATTTTGACGTTACCTTCTTGTTCATATGATAATTGAGTTTCATGAATTACCAACCCTGCGTCAACCTTGCCTGAATTTACTGCTTCTGGAATGTCACTAAAATTCATCTCAACATAATCAAATTTTCCAATCATTAACTGAAGTAGTAAAAATGCAGATGTCATTTTTCCAGGAATTGCAATTTTACATTTTTTTAATTCATCAATTGATTTTTGCTCTCTTGCTGTAACAATTGGACCATATCCTATTCCAAAACTTCCACCACTTCTCAATATAGTATATCCTGGAATGTACGCACATGCATGAACTGACACTGCTGTGACATCAAGTTCTGGATCTGTTGCCTTTCGATTTAATTTCTCAATATCTTCAATAACGTGATTTACTTTAAAGTCTGGAGATGGAACTTTGCCTGTAAACATTCCATAAAACATGAATGCATCATCAGAGTCAGGAGTGTGACCTACAGAAATTTCCATGTTTATTTCCTAAATTCTCGTAATAAATACCAAAACCTAACGTTGAATCGTTTTTCTAATATATGTCTGAAATAACTTATCATTATGAATTCAATTGAAGCATATGAAAAAGACATTGAATATCAATTGAATTTCTTAAAATCTTTTAAAAAACAAAAAACTATTTCTCAAAATCTTCAAAAAAATATTTTGTTTACTGGAAGTGGCGATTCACTTATGTCTTCAATGTTGGCCGAATCGTTTTCCGATGGAATTGTAAAAGCAATGGATCCACTAGATTTGTATTCAAATAAGGAACTTGTAAAATCCAAACATGTCTATTTTGTATCAATATCTGGAAATACTATTACTAACATTAAGGTTGCAAAGATTGCAAAAAATGCAACTGCGATAACATCTAATCCTAACAGTAAATTGGCAAAGGTATCTGATGAAACAATTTTGCTTGTCTATCCAAATAGTGGTGTATTCACTGCTGGCAGTATCTCATTTTTAGAAAGTACGCTCACGTGTATTTCTTTGGTCAGAAAGATAGTGATTCCAAAAAATGGCAAATTATTCTTTAAAGCAAAATCTGATACAAACAGAGTAAAAATTTCAAAAAGACTGTTTATTTTGGGAAATATGTATACTTACCCATTAGCAATGTATTGTGCTGCAAAATTTTATGAAATTTTAGGCTATGATGCGCATTATTGTAGAATAGAACAATTCTCTCACATGGAATTGTTTTCTACCAAAAAAGGTGACACTGTAATAATTTTTGAGGAGAAAAACTCTCACAATAAACATCTTGTAAAAAACCTCCAAAAAATTGGCATAAATGTAATCCATCCTGATGTTCCATCTGACAAGATACCTCAAATTATTTACTTCACATTTTTCTCCCAACTTCTTTCTCTAAACGAGGCAAAAAAGAAAAAGAAGAACGATTGCCATTTTGTTACTGCAGATAAAATTCGAAATGTTTCAAACCAAATGATCTATTGATCTTTTACAAGGCTAAGGTTTAATACCTGAATCTTAGGGTCTGCGAATATGGTGAAATTCAAGTCAACAGGGGAAGTTCTAAAAATTATCAAGAACAAAGACCAAATCCGTAACTTTGGTGTCATTGCTCACGTTGACCATGGAAAGACTACAATGAGTGATAGCCTTTTGGCAAACTCTGGAATTATTGCACCATCTGCTGCTGGAAAAGCTTTGGCAATGGACTTTGACAAAGAAGAACAAGCAAGAGGAATTACAATTTATCAAGCAAACGTTACTTTACACTTTACAAAAAATGATAAAGAATATGTTATAAACATGATTGATACGCCTGGACACGTAGATTTTAGTGGAAGGGTAATTCGAAGCCTTAGGGCAATTGATGGTGCAGTAGTAGTTTGTGATGCCGTCGAAGGTATTATGACTCAAACAGAAACTGTAACTAGAATGGCTCTGGAAGAACGTGTAAAACCAGTTTTGTTTATCAATAAAGTTGATAGACTCATCAAAGAACTAAGATTAACTCCTGAAAAAATGCAGCAACAATTAGCAGATGTCGTATCTAACTTTAATCAATTAATTGACACATATGCAGAACCAGAATACAAAGAAAAATGGAAAGTATCAATTCAGGATGCTAGCGTAACATTTGGCTCTGCAAAGGATAGATGGGCAATTAATCTTGATTTGATGAAAGAGCGAGGAATTTCATTTAAAGATGTGATTGATGCATATCAGAATGAAAAAGTTGATGAACTTGTAGAAAAGGCACCTCTAGCTGATGCAGTACTTGGAATGGTTGTAAAACATCATCCTGCACCACATGAAGCAGTGAAATATAGAATTCCACAAATTTGGAAAGGTGATTTAGATTCAGATGTTGGAAAAGCATTACTTGCATGTAGTGATGATGGTCCAACAATCATGATGATTGTAAACATGGTATTAGATCCAGCAGCAGGACCTGTAGCAATTGGTAGACTCTTTTCTGGTAAAATTAAAGACGGACAAACAATTAACATTATTGATTCAAAAAGAGAGGGACGTGTACAATCTGTCAATTTCTTTATGGGAAACCAAAGAGAACAAGTAGGCGAACTTGGGGCTGGAAATATTCCTGCATTACTTGGATTAACCGAAGCAAGAGCAGGGAACACATTATCTTCAGTTAAAGGCATTCCAATGTTTGAAGGCGTTCACTATGTTTCAGAACCTGTTGTTCAAATTGCAATAGAACCAAAACATCCTAAAGACTTACCCAAACTTGTTGAAATTCTCAAACAATTAACCATTGAGGATCCAAACCTTATTGTAAAAATTGATGAGGAAAGTGGCGAAACAATTGTTGCCGGAATGGGCGTTTTACATCTTGATGTTGCAACTCATAGAATCCAAGATGCAAAATGTGAAATTATAACATCTGAGCCTTTGATTAACTATAGGGAAACAGTAAAGGGAGGATGTGAACCAATTATGGCAAAATCTCCAAACAGACACAATAAAATTTTCATGAAAGTAGAACCACTAGAGCCTGAAATCGCTCACATGCTAAGAACTGGAGAAATCAGTGATATGAAAGACAAGAAGATTGTTGCAGAACTACTAAAGAAAGCTGGATGGGATACTGATACAATTAAGAGAGTTATGAAATTTGATTCTCGTGGCAATGTTTTGATTAACGGAACAAAAGGCGTGCAGTTTGTACAAGAATCAACTGATTCTATAAATTCTGGATTTGAAGAAGTCATGAAAGAAGGACCTCTATGTAAAGAACAGATGAGGGATTGCAAGTTTATCTTTACTCACTTTGTACCCCATGAAGATACGGCACACAGAGGACTCTCTCAACTAGGCCCTGCTTCTAGAAGAGCATGTATGGGTGCTTTGTTAACTGCAGGAACTGCTGTTTTAGAACCAACTTTGGCTATCGAGGTTCGTGTTCCTACTGATTTGGTTGGAAATGTTGCAACTGTTCTTTCTGGGAAGAGAGGTAAAGTTCTTGACATGTCTCAAAAAGGTGCCTCAAGTATCATTACAGGTGAGATTCCAGCTTCTGAGACATTCACACTATCTGAAGAGATGAGAGGCCAAACAGCAGGACGCGCAACATGGAATACTTCCTTTAAGGAATGGACCGAAGTTCCAAAATCCATGTTAGGGCCAGCAGTAGCTGAGATTAGAAAGAGAAAAGGATTGGCACCAGACCCACCAGGTATTAACGAGTTTATCGACAAAGAGTAAAAAGGGAGAGCCCCCCTCGCAGGCGTAAATTTGTGTCGCTTTTAGAATGGACTAGGTAAGTACGTAGGTTATGATTTGTTAGAGAATAAATTAGAATATGTTTTAATAAAATTCAATCCAATAATTCTTTTCTTTTGAAATGAATCAGATTTTATTTCGTTTGAAATATCATCCTTTTCCTTTGAGAATTCATCACGGAGTTTTTTTACATCTGGACTCTCCTTTCCTTGATTAATTTGAAATTGATAATAAGTATGAAGAAATCCATAAAAAATACTTGTTGTAGTAATTCTTTCTAAATATGCTAAAGCCTTTGTTTGTTTTGTGTTTGGAGTAACGTACAGCGTAGGATTGTGATATCGCATATGAAAGGAATCTTTTTTAATTTCATTAAGAAATTGGAAGTTTTTTAAAATACTAGAGTTTTTCATTTTAGCAGAGTCATAATCTTTTGTAAATGGTTTGTAACCCAATTTAGCCATATTATTCTTAGTAAAATTATAGAATTCAGGACCTATCTTAGACATTCTTTCTGTTGAATCTATGTATGGCCCTTGTAATTTTCTTGTATGTGTTTTGGATTTTGAAAGTTTGTTCCATTCTTTTTTAGTTAAAATTTCATTGTTGATTATTTTTTCTAAAACTAATTTCATTTTAGATAATTCTTCATGTGCTAAAACACTTAACGATAATGCAATTGGATATTTATTATTATTATAAAGAATTTCACTTGCTTCTAATAAGGATTGAATGTGTTCTTTACAAACTTTAAGATCATTATGAAGATTTCTAGGATTATCTTTTTGATTATTCAATTTTTTAAATTAAATTGATGCTTTATTAAAATGATTTAAAGACAAAGGCAACGATTCATTCATAATTTTATCCTCAATAGATTTGATTTTACCCATCCACAACCGCTTTCTATCTCCATTCAAATTAACTTCCTTGGTTTTTGGTTTTATTATGCCAACATCTGAAATTTTATTCTGAATAATTGCTTGTATTAGTGACTGACTCTTTTTTTCAATGAATTTTATGAATAATCTCCCTCTTCGCTCTACTGTATCTAGATGCTCGATATCTTTTTTCTTTAATTTGCCTAGACCGCGTTGCTTCCATGAACCATTAAATCTGTAAAATCCATTTTGGAGATAATACACATCATCTGCACTTTTCTCAAATGAAAACTCGCCTAGAGTGGTAGAATTTACGCCTAAATACTTAGTAGTGCACACAGAATCTGTAGCAAAGGCCACCACATCTTTTTCAATATCATGTTTACGCACAAAATTATACAGTTGAGCACGACAAAAGCCAGTGATAAAGGCAAAAATCACAGGATTAAACAAATTTCCAATTTCATGATTCACACTTTGTCCTGTCTTACCATATATGGAATTCAGAATTATCTTAATTGGTAACTGTAAAGGATCTTTTCGTTCCTTTAGTTCCATTCTTTTCTGATATAGATTCTGAATAAATTCACGGTATGGATAAATATCAGAATTTGTAATGAACTGGTATCCTTCAAGAATCCTGTAGAAGGTTGTTCTTTCGCAGGCTTGAAGTTCTTGCAATATGACGTATGTTTCAAATTCTTCTGATGAATTCGGAGACCAAGTGTAACAATGTGAATACATAACTAATAAAGCCTAATTTTATTTATGGATGATTGTAAAAATTGCATGGACCAGAATTTCTTTCAAATCCAACGATACCAATTATTTTAATTCTTGGAGCAGGAATTTTTCTCTATCTCAGTGTTAAAAATGGCAATACAGTACGAAGTGTCAGAAAAATTAATGGTGCGGAGATATTAGATACAAGCTATGAATGGATCTATTTTACTGGGTTTATAGGACTCATAGCAATCGGGATTCATCTACTTGCAGAATATAATTTGCATTGGTACGATGTAACTCCAATAGATCGTTTCACTCATGCAATTTCAGGTATGGCAATAACTGCAATTGTTTTGAATTTTAATTTAACAAGTCAGAGAAAATTCTATTATACTATTGCAATTGCAGCTTCATGGATAGCATTCATAGGGTGGGAACTCTTTGAATCAGTTTTTGTTTATTTGAACCCAGATGGATTTATAGAAATTAGCAATTGGGATACTGCAGTAGATCTATGGATTGATTTTCTTGGAGGATTATCAATTTGCTTTTTATGTGATGAACTAACGGAATGGCCTGAAGAAACTAGACAGAAGTAAAAATACTATGGTTCCTCCTTTTTGGAGAAAAATTTTGGTTTTATTTAGCACAATAAAGATCAAATACCATATTCACGCATTAAATTACATGAGAAGATTCTGGATTGTTATTCCATGATTTTACATTAACTTTTGATATCAATTATTTTTTAATATTTTAGAAAAATAAAATAGGATTATGGATTCATCTGTATTTTTAATAACACAATACATAACTTGATATCATGAGCTAACAAGCTACAAGAAATAAGACCATGGGTCATAATAACTGTGTTTAAAGAAAACACAAATCCAAATGATCTGCAAAGAATATCTCCACAGATTCAAAATTTAGTAGATGAGTGGCAAACTCAAGGAAAGATGATTTGGTCTGGTGTATTCAGTGATAATGCCACAAGCATGACAGTCTTTGAGGGAACAGAACAAGAAGCAAATGAATTTTACAACAAATACGACAGAATCTGCTCTGGAATATTGCAATATTCAATGTATCAATGGGATGCAATGCCAATCCTCTCAGTCTTATCTAAGTAATCTGTAGGAGTTTTCTTTTTTTGAATATGCTAAAAAACGAATTGTGTAGAATTTGTGGTTGTGAAATACGTGAATACAAAAAATGCTCAGAATACCATCTGATTATCTCTACCGTATGCAAGTGCTGTGAGAACATACAAGAAATTTAAATACATCACTATGAAGTAAAATGAATAATTTCCAAACATAAAACAAGATGTTAGATTAGTAACATGAAATTATGACGCTGTTTTAATTTCTGTATGGTTAAAACAAATCATGCCTCTTGGAGTATCTGTCAGATATTGTAGTGATTGTGGCAAAGTCTTTTCTTATTATGTTATAAAAAATTCAAAATTGTGCTCAAATTGTAGAAATCTGCCTGTATCACGCCATACAAAATGACTTGCCGAGGAATTTGTGAACGGTACAGGTCAGAGAAGAACGGGTATTCGGATAATGCTAAAAGATGTACCTCTTGTAACGTATACCTGTTGTATGGAGGGATAAATGTTCATGCTGTAACTCTCATCTAAGATTCAAACGTAAAGCCAAGTTTCACAATTCAAACTAGATGGTAAAAATTGCTAGTGGTTTTTTCCAGTTTGGCTTCAGAATAGGCTTGAACTTGTACCAGAACGCATCCAAGATAAATGTAAGAGATCGTTTCTTGCAAAATCTGCCAAAAAATCTTCAAGAATTATTAACTATGATCAAATCTTCCATCTGCATCAAAATTGCATGGATTCCATCTTAAAAGCAATTGAAATGAAATCGTTCAATTGGTTTGTAGTAACATTTAGAACAAATGTTCTGAACTGTATCTTTACATTGTGCACAAATAGTATATTCTGTAAGCATGTTACCACATTTTCTGCAGCTCTCATCAGGCATTATATCACCTTTGTACTAACATAACTCAAACAAAAACTTGAAATCAAAGAAAATAATTTATCCGATACTTGTTTAATATCTATATCTGCTTTTGATATAACCAACAATATTTCATCATCTAAGGGATAGACAAATTCTACAAGTGATTTTCTCAGCGTTACTGTATTTCTAAAGAAACTTAATTTGTTATCAAATTCCTTTATCATTGTTGTTTGCAATGTACGTTGCATCGATATCATTTCTAATTCCTGAACAGAAATATGATTCAAATTTTCATTGTTGTTAAATTTACTATCTATAATTCTACCATTTTTATTTACTATTGCTACCAGATTGATATCCTTATTTATCAAACAAATAATCTTGCATAATTCTGATCTTTCTGATGCCCGTTTAAGAGAATTGGTTATCATATTTATATCTCCATATTGAAGCATTTATGTATCCTGTTAACATTATTAACAAAGTTAACTCTTGATATTTCACCACATCAAACAATATTCATTGGACCTCATTATGATTACAAACATTTCTTGAGGAATTGGCTCGTTGTGATTGTACAATGCGACTCATCATCCAATAGTATCCAATCGCCATGTCTTGAGAAAGGAAATTAATCCTCATGGATTAATACCTCGTCATCTGAGAATATCCAGGATAGACCTCTTATATCTTCCCAAGAAAATTTGGAAGATTCTGCTTGCATAGAAGATTTCGTCGTTTCTTCTACAGGATTGCTTTCAATCTGAGTTTTCAAGTATGGATGTTCACTCTCAATAATATTTTGATTCATGCTTCTGATTAGGCATGTTTTTTATATCAACACATCATTCCTATTGCGGCATGCCTGATTTTTCATTTATTATATATAGAGGGATTATCATGTACGCTGATTTGTTAACACAAAAAAATTCTAATATGTAGAATAGTATTGTTTGAAATAGATTTTTAATTATTATTCTTTTTCTAAAAACTTTTAATTTTACACCTTGAACCTTAAGGCCAAAAACGGCAGTACTTTGGCGACAGATTCAACACTTACCAGTCTTACAAAATAGTATTTACATGACACTGATGATTGATTCGTGATAGTTTTAAATAAATTTTGTAAAACAAAACAATGAATGGTTCTAACTTTGAGCACTCACATTTCTCGACGTTAAAGTGTGGTTGTACAATTAATACAATTTCAGGAGAATTATTTCAAGAATGTATCCCTCACCAACAAGCAAATTTTACAAAGTAGCGATTTAATTTTAACTGTAATTCTTCTTTTTGTTTTTTCCATACATTTTCATTTTAAAACTAAAATTCTGCAAAATTATATTGCTATTTGCACTGATTGGTTTAGTTAATCATTTCACCATGTCTAAAATTTCACAAAGGATTGAGTTTGTCTATCGGACATACCGTGATCATCTTATGAAACCATACATACATAAGAACCCCTGGATGATGCCCTAGAAGTATATATCTGCCTCTAACTCACTTTCAACCTTCTGTGAATTTATACACAGAATCATGTCATGAACTTAGATGTTAAATATAATTGAACTTTTTCTGTACTCTACTTTTTCATATCATAAACAGATTTTTCTTATACCATAAATTACAACAGATGGTGCAACAAAGTACATCCCAATATTCAATATAATCACACCAATTCCATATCCTAAGACCTCTTCATCAGAGTCCATATCAACATAATTTAGAACAGATAGGGAAGTGATCAATGGAGTCAATATTATTTTGACAGTTTCCTTGAAAATTGGATTTTCACGCTCATAGTCTGCTATAACTGGGCTAAATAAGTAGTAAAAACTATTGAATGATTGCATAAATGCGGATCCTGGTTCTGTTTTCAACAAGTGTTCATCTCTTAGCTCCCTAAGTTGTTGTACTTGGGGAGCAAGCTCAGAGGCAAATGTTGCAGTGGCAATAAGGCAACCACCTCCCTCTGACGAATCTTGAATTGGTTCTTTTTGTTCCTCGTCTATTTTAATTTCCTCTTGAATTGGTTCTTTTTGTTCCTCGTCTATTTTAATTTCCTCTTGAATTGGTTCTTTTTGTTGTGTAGATTCAGACGCCTTTATCTGATGTTCAAGTTTTCCAATTAATCCCTTTACTTGACGAATTTTTTCAGAATCATACCCTAAACTCAGTAGTCTTTCTTCAAACTCATCTTCTGAAATTATTCCTTCCTTAAACTGGTTAATAATAATATCATCAGGATCTTGGAGTTTTTGTTCTTGGAAATATGTTTCCTCATGTACTGTAAAAATCAAGGTTTTTTTTATATCGTAAACTTTTGAGTGCTGTATGCCCCACCCGAATTTTATTTTATATTCACCAGGGGGTTGGTTTTTATCAATGCATACGTTGCCATATCTTTGAATTGTTTTTTCATTAATTTTAAGATCACAAACAGACTCCATCCCGCCATCAATTACGATTGGTTTGGGATTTGTTTTTCCAAATAATGTAAAAGTTATTGTCTTAGATTCAAGCTTGTCTCCATTTACTTCCTCAAATGAATATAATACAACACAGTTTTCACCTGCACAGTTATGTGGCACATTACTTCCAAATGCAGACAAAAATGGTAAATAAACAAAAAATTCTATTCTTGGATCAATATTTTTTGGTACAGATGGTATGTCTGTAACCTCAATTTCAATATGGGTTCCAGGCTGACCGGATGTAGGACTTATTGTTATTGTAGGCATGCCAAGTCCTATTGCAGTCGAATCAAAATCTGATTGACCATAGGTATCTGAAAAGTTTGAAAACGAAGATAAAAAAACCAATAAAAAGATAATAAAGAAATTTTTTAACAAGTTATTGACTTCTTGAGTTTTGTTTATATTTAACTCTCATTAAAGTTTTCGTTTCCTACAGCACAAATCGTAGCACACCGTTCTGAAGTAAAAATATTTTTGAATTTTATTTATTGCTGGATATATAAGAGAACATGATAGAAATACTCTGGACAAAAATCTTATGTCCGTAATGAATAGTCATAATCATAATTTTAAAATAAAAAAATTGAGGGTTTTTATTTTATTAATATTTCAATTTCAAACTTTTCATCAAATTTTGAAATCTCTCAAGTTCTTCAAAAAATGATCTGCCCTTTTCTGTCAAAATAAAAAGTCTATTTTTTTCATCTGTAGTCTTTTTCATTAATTCTGCCTCGATTAATTTGTTACATTTATCTACAGCAGCATAATGTGACAGATTGGCCTTCCGCGATATCGCGGATATAATTATACCATTTTGTCCCTCCTCACGTGTGACGGTGAGAATATCACTTAAGATGCCCATTTCAGACCTATATGTGCACTTTAAACTCATTATGATTGATTTTCATCTTTTGTTATAATACAATTCTTTTAACTTTGCGGGGTGCTTTTCACTTAAATTATGACTTTATTTCAAACTAATAGTTGAGATTTAGACTTGTTCATATCTTAATTATTGGAATGCTTATCATATCCATTACTTATGCTGTTCAAAGTTTTATTACATTTCAGGCAAATACTGAACAACTCACAGAATCTGTTGCACTAAAAAATGAATCAATTGCCACAAACATCATACAGGTTTTTAATTTTAATTTAGATGAAAGAATTAGTGATTTTAAATCATTAGAAAAAAATAACGATATTAGACAAATTCTAAAATTCTCAAATGAGGAATTTTCAATGATTCCTAACATTGATAAATTTATGGAAGAAAAAGCATTTTCGAATGAAAATTTTAATCGTCATCTTCCATTTCTTACTCAAGTAGTAGAAAAAAAATACCAAAATGATCTAATTGACATCATTAACCGTTACGAACAAAGTTATGAATTTAATTCTCTTGATGAATTTTTAGTAACTAATGCATATGGCGCAAACATAGTAACCATTTCAGGAAAAGTGGGCTATATCCAACTAGATCAAGAGTGGTGGCAAATAACCAAATCTAAGGGACTTTATGTCGGCGATATAGAATATTTTGAAAAGTATTCAGACTACTTTATACCAATTGGAATTAGAATTTCTGATGAGAATCAAAAGTTTATTGGAGCGGTGCATGTTTTAATTAAATTAAAGGATTTGATATCAGAATTTGCAAATACCTCCGACATACTTAAAGAACAAAATAAGGAAATATCTTTACTTGATAAAAATGGTAGAATCATCTATTCAGATGGATTTGTATTTGATCAGGATCTTAAAATTTCCTATCTTAAAGAATTGAATCAACTGTCAGGCAATTTAGTTGGATTAGACAATTATGAAAATTCTGTAATTGCTTTTGCAAAATCGGAAAATTTGGATACTAGTGGATTAAATTGGATAGCTATAATTGAACAAAACAAATCCGATATTATTGCTGACATTAGTGATTCTAGAAACTCTATAATATTTCCATCTATAATTGGAATCTCAATAACGATAATAATTGGAATCATCATCACCCTCTTTGTTTCAAGTCCTCTCGGAAAATTAGCTCATCTTTCTTCAGAAATAGCAAGAGGTAATTTCGATGTCCGTGCAGAAAATACTCAAATTCATGAAATTGGCTCCATATCAGATTCATTTAACGATATGGTACAATCACTAAAGAAACTAATCCAAACAGAAAAAGAACTTGTCGAAGTTAAGATTAAGATGCGAAACGAACGTCTTACTGCACTAGGTGAATTTTCCGCAAGTATGGCACACGATATGAGAAATCCTCTTGCAATTATCAAAACTTCTCTTGATGCTCTGAAAATAAAATTCAAGGGACAGGATGAAAAGATTGACAGATTACTTTCTAACATGGATATAGGCATATCTAGAATGTCTCATCAGATAAAAGATGTATTGGATTATGTGAGAATAACTCCAGTAAACATTACTGATGTTAATCTAAATAAAATCATCAAATATGCCATAGAATCACTCGAGATTCCAAAAAATATATCTATAAAATTACCCGATAATGACATTATTATAAAATGCGATGTAAAAAAAATGGAAATTGTTTTGATTAATTTAATTCTTAATGCCATTCAGGCAATTGGAAAAAATGTAGGAAATATTACAGTTAATTCCAAAGAGATGTACAATCATTATGAGATTGAAATTCAAAATACGGGAGAGTCAATATCTGATTCTCTTTTAGAGAAAATTTTCGAGCCTTTACTTACAACCAAATACCAAGGAACTGGGTTGGGTTTGTCTACATGCAAAAACATAATTGAACAACATGGAGGGAAAATTTCAGCCAGGAACAACCCAACAACATTTAGAATAATATTTCCTAAGGAAGTTAAAAGAGACTTTTAGAAGATCCAATAAATACATAAACCTCTTAATATATTAAGAAAACTTGCCTTCTACTGGACTAATTCTAATTGTTGATGATGATTTACCTTTACTGGAAAATACTGCCTACATGATTGAAACATTAGGATATGAAGTGATAACTGCAAAGGATGGGATTGAAGCCGTTGAAGTATACAAAGCTGCACATCCAGCCCTTACACTAATGGACATAAAGATGCCTAAACTAGATGGCTATGGTGCATTTTTCAAAATCAAAGAATTTGATTCTAATGCAAAAATTGTTTTAATTACTGCATATACATTAGATGAGAAAAAACATCTAAAGGCACAAAGCATGTCGCTTTTAGACACTATTGAAAAACCATACGACATAGAGCGTCTTGAGAAAATTATATGTAAATTTGTGGATTTATAATTTTTTTATCTTTTTTACCATGTTAAATCTATTTTCATAAAAAGCAGTCACCTCATCAAGAAAGTTTTGATACCATTCTCGTAATTCTTTATCTTTTTTTGTAAATAGTTTTTGCCATTGATCATATTCAACAGATGATTTTTTATTTGAAGTGGGAATTAAAAGCTGAGTGAAATACCAACATGAAATTTGCTCTGCTAGATCTTCCTCCGCCATATGCTCAAAGTAATCTAGGTATTTTGATGACAGATAATTCAATATCTCATAAACGGGTAACTTGGAAACCTTGATTGTATGTATGTTATCTAGAAATAATCCTTTTGCAAGTACTCTAATTCGATATACATCATTTCCAATTACAGACTTTAAATAATCCCATTTGCCAAAAACCCAAGGAAGAATAAGGGCATATTTTTCTGCCATCCTATCAATTTCTCTGTTTGTAAGATCTAACACATCTAAACAATATAGCACTCCATTCACTGAAAGACGATAAATATTGGCAGATCCTCTCAGGTTACTTTTACCGTCTATGACAACCAGACCAACTTCAAGAATTCCAGGAGAAAATTTTCCTCTGTCTTTTCTTCCCACCAAAAGCTTCCGGTATTGTTTTTCCTTGGCCCTAACTTTTGATGTATCATTTACTAAATCTACTTTTGCCATTCCCCATGTAGTAAGCGACCCATTTGTAGCTAAAATATGGAGCATTCTCTGAATATTTTCATGGTGTTTGGGAATACTTTTTTTCCTATAAGAGAATTCACCGTATAGCCTCCTTGCTGTTGGACGTGTATACACCTTGTAAGCATAAAGATTACCCATAGTTCCAGTTTTTGTAAATGTCAATCTAGATCTCAGAAAGTTTTATACTATAATACCTTTAAACATAATTTCTATTTTATTTAGGTAGCAAACAACATAGATACTATGAAACATTAAAAAAATAATTTTGCATTTTTTACAATTTTTTAAACTAAATTCCACGTGGGTCCACTAATTACCCTCTAAACTATATCCCCCGTACAACGTGCATGGGGATATAGTTAGATGGATGGTTTCTGGACCCACGTGGAACTCTGAAAAAATATAACCAAGTTCAATTGATTTTGCACAAGAGAAGATGAGTCTAAAAATATTAGGTGTAGCATCCAGTATGCGAGAAACGTCCTACAGCACGCAAGTTCTAAAACTAGCACTAGAAAAAGCAGAGAAGAATGGCGCAGAAACAAGAATGTTGGATTTACGAGAATTACAATTACCCATGTATCATCCCGAACAAAACAATTCACCAGAACTTGACAAAGTTACAGAGCATGTAAAATGGGCAGATGCATTTATTCTGGCATCTCCGGATTATCATGGTTCCATGTCAGGAGTAATGAAAAACTTTTTGGATTTTTTCTGGTCTGATTTTGCAGGAAAAACCTTTGGTTACATCTGTGCATCACATGAAAAAGGCCTTACAGTCATGGACCAGATAAGAACAGCAGTAAGACAATGTTATGGATGGAGTATGCCCTATGGTGTATCTGTAAACTCTGACCAAGACTTTGACAAACAAGGTAACATAACCAACGAAAATATCATCCCCCGTATCGAAACACTTGGCAGGGACTTGACTGCGTATGGAAGTCTGATCACAGAACAATACAAAAAAGATCTGCAAAGTGAAGAGTCCAATACATTTGCTGCTCGTTATCGATGAAAAATTAATTATAAACATACGATTCCAAGTTTATCACATGCGCAAGGAATTTGTAATAAAAAGAATTGATGCATCGCCTGATGGTTCACCTTACGTGATAATCTCATTAACCTCTTCAAAAGATTTTCAAGAGGGAAACAAACCTCAATCCCAATTTGATCCTTCAAAAATGATGGACCCTGCCAAAATGGGAGACATGGCAAAAGATCTAAACAAGATGCTTTTAGGTATGGGAGGAATGATGTCTGGAGGAACATCATTAAAGCTTGACATGCATGAATACAAAGAGGTGAATCTTTCTGTAGGGGACATGCTGTAAATGTAATTGGCTCATTGATTTGATATGAGATGTCCACATCCAAATCCCCTTTTGTTCCACTGACCATCTGTTTTTCGGGAATTGTGGTGTCTGAATATTCAGTAGTGCTCTGGTTTGTTAAAAGACCAAAAAACATTATTCCTACAGCAGTACTTGATGCAATAGATACAAACATCACATGTTTAATTTCCCTTTTTCTTCTCAATCAACTCCAATAATTATCAAAAGTCTAGTTTTCATTTTTTCTCCCAATTTAACTATCTAACCCACGAATACCCTCTAGGCTCAGGAGTGCAAGAAGATACACATGCATAGTTTTCTGGAGCATTAGGGGAAATAATACGGGGGTCTACACATCACATCAGTTAAAGACCAAATACATAATGTCTTCACATGATTTTGCTGCAGGCAACATCGGAATTAATTCAGGACAGGCAAGATTCCTCAATATTGTGTATGGCCCAGGTCAAGGATATGGAAACTATGTTGATTTTCAATATGACCCATCAAAAGAATATGCTCTTTTAATTGATGAGCCATTTGGAAGTGTAGAAATTCCACTTGAACTAACTAGTAAAATCCTGCATTGAAGGATTTTTTATTTTTCCAAACTGATTTGCGCACTGGTCTTATTTTGAGATACACTATTGCAATTACTGGTATATTGATAGGATGTACCAAACATGTTATCAAATAATTATTACTATTTACAAATGAAGATGCAATACGACAAAAAGGCTGTCTCTCTTGAAAGTTCCTTACAAGTCACCTTGAGGATCATTCGTCCCGACAGAGATTCAACGCCAATAAAATGATACGTCCTTACATAACACAATGCTTGCAATGTCCAATGGTTTTTATTCTGATTCATATGTGGTTTTTGGATTTTTTAGATTTTGCTGGTAATAGTCTTCAATATTCATCAGTATGTCCAGATAACCCTTCTTTGTCCAAGATTTGCTTTCCTGATCAAAGGAATATCCTTGCTGCATAATCTCTGACTGGCGTTTAATTACAAGACCGTCAATGAATTTAGCACATTTCTCATCAACTGTTTTTCCACTCATTATTTCATCCATTGTGTTTTGTAAACATTCGGGGCCAAGTTTTTTGCTATGGTCTTCATGACAATATCCTGTATGAGTGATTAAGTTGTCAAAATAGTCAAGAAGGATTTGAGAATTTACATTTCTTACACAGGGAAAGTAAGGAAATTCCCAAGGGGTTGTTGATTGCTCCCGCAACTTCAGTCAAAACGGGATTTTCGGTTAACTCGTGGCATCCATCACATAATCCAATCATCATAATTCAATACAAAATAAAAGGAAATAAGCTCTACTAAGCTATTGTACTAAAAATTAAACTCACTTGATTTTTCATTTTTGAAGTCTATCTAGATGGATTCTGTACCATTTAGAAAATGTTTTGGCACATTTACACCTAATAATCAATATAATTCTTAGATTTGTTTTTGTAATTGATTCAGTCTTTCTAGTTGTTTACGATTGGGTTCTCATATTTTACAATTGGTTCTGATGGAATCATAGCTGATGTAAAATTTATTTTTGTTGGCAAATCCTCTAGTGCTTTTATCACTGTACTGCGTTTTACTGGTTTTTTTAGGTGTGAGTATAATCCTTCCTTTTTCCATTCGTCTAATTCAATGTTGTTAAAATCAACAGATGAAAACAAAAAAACATTTGTTTTTTCGAACACATGATTTTCTTGAAGAAGGGTCAAAATTTGCTTTCCATCAAAATCATCTAATGGTGCGTCAACAAAAACTGCATTATATGATTCATTTTTAAGATGTTCTACTCCTTCTTTGAATGTAGTTTCAGTAGTAACAAAAAAGCCTTTTACCCGTAATATTTTTGCAAATACACTCACAAGTGCAGGATTGTCATCAATGATTAAAATTCTCATGATTTGGGTATTGGACATTTAAATTTTTGATTCATTTTTATTATTTAATTAGTTCTACTCTTTTCTACGTCTTTTTGTTTAGGAATTTATTTAAATCCATTTTTCCATATTACATTACTATGTGAATATTGATGATAAACACTTTCCAACAAATCATAGCCTAAGTAATTACCTAGTCAATTCTAAAAGCGACACAAATTTACGCCTAAGAGCCGGGCTTTCCCTTTTTATTCTTTGTCGATAAAAATAAAAATCCCCCATGTTAGGTATGAATTTCTGACGCTTCTCGTAAAGTTTAAGATTTGAAAATGAATCTAGACAAGGTAGACAAAAAAAGAATAGTGTGTACAGAATTATCAGGAAATGGTTAGATAGTTGATTTGATTGCATTTGAGATAAATTCTTTGTCTATAAATTTTATTTTTTGAGCAGCGACTTTTACTTCTTCAGGAGTAATAGATTTCTCCAAAGTAAGATAAATTGTAATCATTGGCAAGTATAGAATCATTTGCTGCATTTTTTCTCTAGTGATATGAATATAGTCTGTTTTCCCATAGGCATCATCAAAGTGTTCTCTGGTATGTCGTCTTAGATTAAGCTGATTGTAAAACTTAATTCTGTCAGGATCAGGTTCAATTGGTTTAGATGCGGCTGAAGATTGGTCAAGCAAGACATTTCCCTCCAAATCTATTAGACCTTGATGAACGATTTTTGGATCAGTTTTGAAAACCTCCGCTGCTAATTGTTCAACTTTTTTGGATATCAACAGTTTTAATATTAGTTAATTTTATAAAAACTTATCACAGTTCACAATCTTCTTTAAGTTAAAAAATAATTTTTGTCATAATCCTTAAAGATTTTGAAATTATTTTGTGACTTGGATTTCCATCTTTGAGATTACATCAAAGGATTTTGAGAAAGATTTGAAATTACTAAAGGATATCTTTGAACTATTTGAAAAACAGATTCATTTCAAAGATGGATACAAGTTTAGCTCAGAAGCTCAATTTGGAATGGGCTGGTGATTTTACACTGTTTACATCAAGATTGGATTTATCAAAGAGCTAGTCACATATAATCACACCCTAAACTCCAAATCAAAAGATGAATGTGCAATTCTAAAGATTATTGAAGACTCTAAAATTACATAAAAGTACTACTAGAGTCAAATTTCATGGTAAAAAACCAATCTTTGCCAGATACTGGTCTTGGCTAATGAGATGATTTACAGACTTAATTTTCAGAGTTTAGAATCTAAGAATTAATGAATACCTTTGAGTTTGATACGGTCATAATCACTGCCATTTTAATCGGTACATTCTCTTTTTTTGAAATATCTAGCATTTCATTATGATGTTCTTCTTTCAAATGCTTTAGTAATTCTTCTTCAATGTCATTACGTTTGTAATTACAAGATGGAAAGACACAGTTGAAATTCAATAATTACAATCCAACCTAGTCTATTTTTAAGAATTTGGGTAATTCTCACTATGTTTAGCAATAGATATACGGTTCTTTGTGGAAAGATTCTAGAACAAGACGGTTGATGGTGGGTTTGTCTAGCTGAAAAGCATTATTATCAAGTAGAATGAGTTTAAAATCTTCTAATTGCAACAATCACACTTGTAAAAATACTAGATACATCATGTCATTTAGTATAATTAATGAAATCCCATATCCTAAAACTTCTCTTTCTGAATTCATATCTACATAATTCAAAATTGAAATGCTGGAAATCATGGGAGTGATTGCAATTTTTACTGCTTTCTCAAAATAGAGGGTTTTCACGCTCATAATCAGCAATGATGGTAAAAATGAATAGTAGAAATCATTGAAATATGTCATAAAACTAGATCCTGATTCTGTGTTTAGCAGTTTATTGTCTCTGATTTTTTGGAGTTGCTGTACTTGTGGTGCTAACTCTGAACCAAAGGTTGCAGTAGCAATAAGACATCCGCCTCCATTGTCAGCTCCAAAACCAGAAGCACAATCGTCATTAATCAGAACATCTCTAAATTGTTCTTCAGTTGTTCCTTGAGACATTATTTCTTGATTCTGAATTGCAACAAGGGACAGATAACCATCTTGTGTTGTTTTTTGTATTTTTGTGCCAAAATCTCCTTACGGTCAATAAATGACTCACATTTGAAAATGACACTAGAATCACCACTCCCATCTATTTCAGTAAAATCAAAACTAGATGACTGTAGTGCACCTGACCATTGAGTGTCAGAAAACATCAATAGTTTTGCTTGATTTTCAGGTATCTTTGATTTTAATTCTGCCTAAATTATTTTCTCATTTGTTGTGATTTGGTTTGTGTATTCTCTTGAGAGAAAAGTTGGTTAGAAGAAAGGGCGTAAATTAACAATATGCTTAAGTTCGTAATTGTTGCAGAAAAGTAATTGAAAATAACTGAAATTAATGTAGATGATAGTCAAACTGGATATTATTGGCTACAAATTTTTGTAAAGAACCAAAAAGAAGCATTTTCATTAAGAAGACAGATATTCGAAGACCAAGATATCAGAGAAAGACTGCATGTAGCCATAAAACAAAGCCAAGAAACAGTAACTAACTCTTCAATTGAATTGGAAATAATACTGCACAACATGATCATAGAAAAACTTGGATTAATCCTTGATGGAAAAAAAGAGATTTAGATTCTAAACTCTTTGTTTTCCCATACAATACTCTTCTAAATTCTGAATCACAATCTTAGATATGGCAATTTCCTGAACTGACTTTAATCCTTCTTTGGTTTTCTTTCCATGTTTAAACTCATACTTTTTTTCTTGTTGAAACTGTCTTTTTGTTGACAAAGAGAAAAAAGGGAAAGCCCGGCTCTTCCAAGCGTGGAAATACGATATAATTTAGATTATGATCTACCTGTCACATAAGTAATATACAAAATGGATGAAACAACAAGGGAAATGCCAATGATTATTGCTAATTCTTTTCTTGAAAATACACTTGCTCTATAACTCACTATCATGCTGTAAGAATAATGAACTTAAGCATTTTGATAATTATCTATCCTTTCTTATCTTTCTCTAATTCTTCTATTTTCAATTCAAGTTCTTTTACTTTTTTCCTTAATTCGATATTTTCATCTCTCAATGAATCAATCTCTCTTTGATGTAATTCATTTAGATCCATAAATTTTCTGCAAGAATTTCAAATTTAAGATTGTTGGTGTTAGGAGTTTAATAGTTTTAAAAGAGTTTAATCTAATCATATCATTTTCTGCTTTTCATAATTTTATCAAATGCAATTTTAACTGAAATGAGCATTTTTTCTGCATATTTTGGTTCATTGGGATTTTTGTCTGGATGCCATTTTAAAATTAAACGTCTGTATGCTTCTTTGATTTGTTTATCTGTAGAATTCTCCGATACCCCTAACAAACTGTAGTGTATTGCAATGTCTGGTTCTTCAAATGTTTGCTCTGTTTTTTGATAACTTTTTTTGTACTTGTTTTGATTTCTCTGCCAAAACTCTCTTTTGAATAGTGATACGATGTATCTCTGATGTGTCTGCGATTCTTCTGTGGAAATGTTTATCCAGTGAGCCTGCTCAAACTCTTGAATTATTTTATCAAATTCATCATCAGAAATTCTGGATTGGCTTGTTTGAAAAGTTTCTTCTTGTGGAACATAGTCTTGTCGCTCTCTAAATCTTCTAAAATCACTCTCAAATGATTTTTGCTTTTTTAATCGTCGAATTGCCTGACAATCCCTACAGATAAACTCATCAGAATTTTCTGGGTGAGGCCACAAATCAATTCTATCAAATGATCCTTTACAGTCTGAGCATGTGTTCGCCAACATTGAGTTTGTTCTTTACTTTTCTTTTTGATGTTTTGTTAATTTTTTCTTTTCAGATTTTTTATCAGTTATGGGGTTTGAATTTCGTTTTAACAAATCTTCAGTAAATAATACCATCGTTCTACATTAGTCAATCTGGAAAATTTACGCACAAAAGGTGGCTGTCTTTTTACTCTTTGTCGATAAAAATGGCATCACATGTTTTGTGAGGGAAAATATGCTGTGCTGTCGTAATGCTTTTCGTTAAGATCACATTATGAGAAATATGAAAAAAGATCTTGTTATTGGAATGGGTGTTGCAATTCCAGTAGTATTTCTTATGATTTTCATTGGAGGGGGAGGATATTTAGATTTTGAATTTGAAAAAGAATATGGAAAAATCAACATGAACCCTGAATTATCTCAATGTGAAATACTGACAAATCAAATGATCCAAGCAAGAAACGACATGAAACAATATGCTCTTAATCCAAACCAATTCTCTTCAGAAGATGCTGAAAAAATCAACAATGAGTATCAAAATGAATTGAATCGAATAACCAAAGAATTCAGCCTAAAAGGGTGTGATAAAAACTTGGATGAATGGATGACTCCTGAAATAACTCAAAGAGTAATAGACCAAACTGGAGGTTAATTAACTGAGGAAAAAAGAATCATTACAACATAAAATTCCTCAAGGGTTACGGACATTACATCTCTGTAAAGAAATTCAAAATAAAACTTTTTAGTATTTTTAGGATTGTTATTTTATGGTTGTATATCTGGAAGAGCAGTAAATGCAGAATTAACTTTCTGTATTATTTTCTCTACATTAACATCTCTTTCTGCAGAAATCAAAATCAAGTATTCCTTTGTAGGAATACTTATCATGGTAACTTTTCCTCTTCTTGAGGCTATGTAATCTATTGGACCTAGTTCAGTATCAAAATCTTTTCTCATCAGGTATTCCAGAGTTAACTGGACATACATAATGTGATTTTCTCGATCTCCTAGATAGGATGTTATTCCTTCTTTAAAACCACCTGCTATATGCTTGCCCATGTTGTTAAGAACTCCCACAAACCTAATTTTTTCAATTGCAAGAATTTTCTTACAAGATTCTTCTAAAGCCTGTTTTTCTATTGTCAAATCCTGCATATTATATACCAAACAGTATTAATATGTAATTTTGATCAATGTCTGGTAATTTTTACGTTCTTGTATTATTGGATTGTTTCTAATTTTATTTGTAAATGATTGATGAATCTAAAATGCATACACGAAGAGGTTTTAGTTGGGAAGGATTGAAAGTATGGAGGGTAAAATTTTAAATGAGTCGATGTTATTGTCGTTAATTTTTTTTATAAAAATAAAAAATTAATTATTCTAATTTAGTTTAGTTAATCATTCATGAATTTTTTTAATCTTTCATAGTTTGGATGTGTAACTTCATGTAATCTATCATGTGTGAATGATACCAAATATTATGATCTTTTAATTCACATTCTAATTCTTTTTATATTATTTTTGAAGTAAACTCAAATATTTTTAAAGCATCATTACTAGCATCATTCATTCCTTTAGAATAGTGGTGAAGATATTTTCTATGAATTTCCTTCACATCATTAAACAAAGATTTCGTTTCGTCATCTATCATGCCAATTTTGTTTAAAACAATGACTCGTCTTTCTTGACTCATTCTCTTAAAGGTACTTCCAAAAATATCTTTTTGAGAGTCATCTAACACGTAGATAAATAGGAAAAACAATAAGCGCCAAAAGAAGAGACAGTCCCCCAAATGGAATATCTCTTAATAATTCTACATCCGGATATAAAATTATTAGGGCAATCCAGAGAATTCCAAAAATTACTGAGGTTATTACAACTATTTTCAAAATTTTTTGTATTATTTGAAGTTCCATTTGACTAGCATGTAATGACTTTCAGCATGATCATAAAAATTTTCCAACAAACCGACTAACGTTATACCGCAAGTCATGTCGTGTTTTCACGTTCAGAAGGGGTAGTTCAAAACCTTTCCTGAATGTATCTTCACCTGAAACACCTACAGAAGTTCATCCCATTCTTTTTACCATTGAAAACAATGGAATATCGTTTGACTGTCACCACAATATACCATATATTCAAATGAAATAGGTCTTTCCTCATGTGGAATGAAGTTATTCAAAGTATGGGGCCCTCTGTAACTCTGTAGATATAATTTCTTGTTTATTGCAAACAAAAATTTTGTTTTTTTAGTAAATATCACAATCGATTTTATGGAATTGAACTCAAAAGAAGAGAATTCTTTTTATTTTTCTAAATTTACCTGACAATATTGCCAATTCTACCTTACTAGATAACATTAGTAAAATAATTGATTAAACAAATCAATTGAACTCAGATCAAGTATTACAAACTATTAAAGATGAAAATGTCTCATTCATTGACTTTTGGTTTGTAGATATTTTTGGAGAACTTCATAATGTTGGAATGCCCGTCTATGCAATTGATAAAAATAGTTTTGTAAATGGTCTTGAAAAATTAGATGCTAGTTCCATTGTTGGATTCAAATCTGTAAATAACTCTGATATGATTTTAATGCCAGATCCAAATTCATTTAAAATTCTCCCAAATGATTATGATCCTGGTAATAGAAAAAATGCAAGAATATTTTGCGATCTTTATGATGGTAACACAAACAAAGAATCAAGATATAATCGAGATTCAAGGGGTATTGCACGTAAAGCATCCGAGAAACTCAAAGAATTTGGATTAACTCACACTAATTGGGGTCCTGAGATAGAGTTTTTTGTCTTTGATGCAATCAATGTTTACCCATCTCCTTATGCTGCAACCCATTCTGGTGGTGGCTCTGGATATTCCATAGAGTCTAAAGAATCACCTTGGGCAAAAGGGAACGTAAGTACTGCAATAGATATCAAAGAAGGATACTATCCATCACAACCAAAAGATACTCTAAATAGTTTTCGAAAAGATGTATGTGATGATTTATACAACTATTTTGGAATAAAAATTGAAGCTGAACATCATGAAGTAGCAACATCAGGTCAATGTGAAATTAATTTAGTTTATGATGAAATGATTGCAATGGCAGATAACGTAATTGCAGTTAAAAATTTAGTAAAGGTTAAAGCTAAAAGAAAAAATAAAGTTGCCACTTTTATGCCAAAACCAATTTTTGGTGATAATGCATCAGCAATGCATACTCATCAAAGCTTGTGGAATGAAAAAACAAATGTAATGTACGATCATGATGATGAAATGGCACAGATGAGTCAAACTGGAAGATATTACATCGGCGGAATTTTAAATCATGCAAAAGCTTTATGTGCAATCTCAAATCCCACAACAAATTCTTACAAACGACTTGTTCCTGGTTTTGAAGCACCTGTAAACGTTTGTTGGGGCTTGGCAAATAGATCTACTGCAATCAGAGTTCCAATGTATAATCGAAATCAAGAAAAAAGCAAGAGAATTGAATATCGTGTGCCTGATCCAACTGCAAATATCTATCTTTTAGAATCTGCATTGTTATTGGCAGGATTAGATGGAATCAAAAATAAGATTGATCCTGGCGATCCTGTTGAAGAAAACGTATACAAACTTTCTTCAGAAAAGAAACGAGAATACCATATTGGAACTTTGCCAGTATCATTGAAAGGTGCACTTGATTCACTTACTAGTGATTCAAAATTCTTAGAGGAAGTTTTCACAAAAGATTTTCTTGATGCATACTCAGAACTAAAATACAAAGAATACACTTCCTTTGCACAAACTCCTACAGCTTGGGAAGTATCGATGTATGCTGATGCATAATTATTAGTTTTTTTTGTATAAATATTGCAATATCTTTAAGGATAATTGGGCTCACTCTCATTCTTCCCGTTAAGAATAAAGCAAATCATACCTAGTTTAGAGGCGTGTCAAACTTTTTGTATCGTTCACTTTCCAGGCGAACTCATACCTTCATACTATGAATCACTCACTAAAACTAAAAACGGTTCAAGCCTCTAGTGACAAATCTTTCATTGCTAAAAACAGGTAATAATAAACAAAGATTATTTGGAAATTGGAATGCTCAATTTGTATTACACATTTATGATTTGTCTTTCGATAGAAAAATTTTGATGAGTTTTTTTCTGTTTGTTTATTATCGAATACTTGATAATGATAGTACTGATTGGAAGGATTGATTTCCTATTACTGCAGGATGATCTTTCATTAAATTTTTCAATGAAAAGTAACAGAATCTGCCCAAAAATAGAATGCTAAATTAATTCTGAGAAAATAATCCTATTTTGTTTTGATTCAATTCTTTATATTTTTTTAAAAATTCTCTTGTAACAACATACAACAAATTACGAAATCTTGGACATCTGTTTTGTGTTCTTGTAAATTTAGTGTTGTTTTAATTTCTTAGCAAGTTCTGCTTCAATGTACATCTTTGCACTGATTGCAGACATGATAAGGTATTCATTGCCAAAGTTTTTTGCAACCATCTTCATTGCTTTTTTTACAATCTCTTCTTTTTGTTCATCATTAATTTCTTTCTCCCTTACATACAACAAAGCAGAATCTACTGCAAGGGGCACAAATTCAGCAAGTAAGTTTCTGGCTCTTTGTGCAGATTCTTTTTTGCTTTCAGACAAAGTTCGCTCGATTAATGAGTCTAGATTTTCGATTAGCATATTTCGTGTAGTTTTTGTAAATTCGTCAGATTTGACCTCAATCAAAAGTTGTGACTTTACATTTTGAAAAATCTCTTTTCCTAATTTTGGTGGCATTTTTCCTTTAGCAAGCTCTTCACGGTATTCGGGATTTTCCATGAATTGTTTGAAAACATACCTGCTTTGGTTTTCAACAAAGGACTTGGTAGAGTTTACAAAATATTCCTCAGCTTCGGCACTTATCTGCAATCCTTTCTTTCTTGCAAAACTAATACCCATAGATACAGCTCCTGCCACAATAGGCCCAACTGTAGAAAGCAGCTGTTCCAAAATATTCTGTAAAAATAGATCCATAGGCTTGGCACAATACGTCTCAGTTCCATTTGAGTCAAAACATTTTACGGATAATTCACTTGAAGATTGAGCAAAAACATTGTTGATTACATTAAATGTTCCAAATGAAATTAGAACAATAGATGCCAGTAAAATGCCCTTGTTGACAACCTGATCTTTTTTTATTACGTTACGCATTTCCCAGTACTAGATAAGGCCTTCTTTTGCCAGTTTTTCTTTTCGTGTTTGAAATACCTCCAAGTTTTTCTCAGCCTTTGCAATCCCCTGCTTCATTCTTGCAATCTGAGTTTCAAATCCAGGAAGTTTGTATTTTTTGTACTGCATGGCTTTAGCAAGTTCCTTTTTCTTCATAGTGAGATTTGTTTGGCAGAAGCGAATCTGGGCATTGATTTGTCTCCGAGTTCCAGTTTTGGCACGATCACTGTGTTTACTCATTACAAGTACTATGTACAGTAACTTAAAACTGTTAATTTGACTGTCTCTTCATACATGACAATCTATTTGAATAATCTTAAGTTTTTAATTTTAGGTTAAAAAACATTAAACCATCTGAGTTTGATCAAAAAATATCAATGTCCTGGGTTTAGGTGATTATTAGTCCTGTTTTTTATAATTTTTACAAGAGATCTATATTGTGATATTTTTTGATGTAAAATTTTCCTCAAGTTCTTAAAATCAATCACTAAATGACCTTTTCTGATAAAAACAGTGACAAACTTTCAAAAATTATTTTATACTATTCTTATATTAAGCAAAAATATCAAGATTATACAGTAGAGAAAATGCAAGAATTAACTATTGAAGAAACCATCGATAGAATAGATCAGTTAATTGATACTGGTAGAGGCGATCCAAGTAGATTAGATAATATTCGAGAATATTTAAGAAACAACAAAAGACTATTTACTTCTGATAGACTCTATGTTGAAAAATTATTGGATTCTTCTATTAACTTTACACGTAAAGAATCTCCACAGAATCCACTTTTACCTCACGTAAAAAAACTAATTGATTCTGGTTTTGGAGATCATGGACGACTTCAATTCATTTATAATGCATTGTTACAAGGCAAATCTCTGTATCAATCTGATCATAATTATGTTCAAAGAAAATTAAATGAAATACCAAATAATTCTACTAATACACATATTGATAAAAAAATCACCATAGAACAAACTGATAGACAAAATCTTTCCTCACAAGAAATTGCGGAAACAAAAGATATGGTGTCT